>OFFK01000491.1_pt1 | contig 34975 bp, 28 predicted proteins | sample 1521361 | NCBI WGS metagenome assembly OFFK01 (sample SAMEA3504096, study PRJEB24116) | mouse gut metagenome | biome: mouse gut; feature: mouse-associated habitat; material: faeces | place: Denmark | collected 2011 | reverse complement strand
AGAAGAACATTGGGATTCTCTGGCTTCTTAGTGATACAAACTTTCAACTGTCAAGGGTATAAAATGAAAACCGATATTATTATTTTGCAAGAAGGGGACACTACTGATGAAAAACAAAAACTGCAATTCAAATCCGTACTATCCACGCTGACTCTGGCCTTGGTTGTGTCAGGCAATCTGGCACTGTCAGGTGCTGCACTGGAAGAATCCTATCCTGCCTTTCTGTAAATTACTGTGGAGGAAGAGAGTCCGGAGGAGGGGAATGATAGGATACGGTCGCTATCAGACAGTGTCCAGGCTTCCTCATCCCTGCCGATTCGGAACAGTGCGGCGATGACCAGCAGAATTGTCTCCAGTTCTTCAGGAGACAGGCAGGCATTTGCCGTGTAAGGCTCCCGTCCGGTTTTTATTGTGTACTGTGCTGCCCGGATAGCTTTTTCCAGAATGGATTCGGAATCGGACCCAGCCTGAGACAGCATCAAAACGACCTCCGCCTTCAGCAGAAACTGCGCTTTCAGCGGCTCCCGTTTGCTGTATGTATTCCGGTATTCCGCCAGCTTTACCGCAGCCTGCTTCGGCTTATCAGGTACTGGCAGGCAGAGGTCCTCCCGCATCCGCCATCTGTCCAGCTCTTCCCCTGAAGAGAGGGATTCAAAATACTCGGGTACAATTCCCATCCGGAACATCAGGGTATCTCCCACCAGTTTTGTCCACTGGGGCTTTCCCTTTTCTACTTTATCAAGCGCTGTCCGGCTTAGGATTCCGGAGGAAAGTGCTTCCAGTGACAGATGTCGCCTGCATCGTTCCTGCCGTATCATCTGGCCGTATACCCTGTTATGCTTCAGTATGAATTCTTGTTCGCTGATGTGATTCATTCGTTTTATATCCTGTTGAAATATGTGATAGAAAGTTCATTGTATCATGAAAATACAGTGAGGTCCAGATGAAAGAAAATTCAAATCTGACGAACAGAAAAGTGAAGGACAGTTCCGGTATTTTCTGGTGCAGGTGAAGGATTGCGGCAACGCGGAACGGATGCAGAAAAAGGAGAGAGGAAAAATTTCTGAAATAGCTTGCAAAATAAAGGGGTATTGTGTAAGATACAATTAGAATCCGCATGACTGACGGAAGTGGGAGTACCCACAGGGAGTGCGGCATGGACATAAGCCGACCGTCTGGGCACTGTATTCATGACAATGAAATGATGTATTTTGCCGCTGCCGGCGGGAAAATGCAAGCCGTATTTCGTTGAACAGGATATTGTAGGGCAGTGCAGGAAGGGCGGCTTCCTTTATAATTTTAGAGGATGAAGCGGGCCGTGGGGCGAAGAGTCCACAGGCTTTGGAGCCGTCACGCAGTGACGAAATCAGGAGGAGACTATGATACAACTGGAACAGGAACTGAAAAGCAATGTATATCCCGGGAGGGGAATCGTTATCGGGCGTTCCGCAGACGGCAATAATGCCGTCATCGCGTATTTTATTATGGGAAGAAGCGTGAACAGCCGCAACCGCGTCTTTGTGACGGAGGGCCAGGGAATCCGGACGGAAGCGTTCGAGCCTTCCAAACTGTCGGACCCCAGCCTGGTTATCTACGCGCCGGTGCGGGTGCTTGGAAATGACACAATTGTCACAAATGGAGACCAGACGGATACCGTCTATGCAGGGCTGGAAAAGGGACTGACCTTCGAACAGGCCTTGAGGACCCGGGAATACGAGCCGGACGCTCCCAATTATACCCCCAGGATTTCCGGGCTTGTGCATCTGGAGAACGGCGGGTTTGACATTACCATGTCCATACTGAAGAGCAATGACGGCGACCCGTCCTGCTGCAACAGATACACCTTCCATTATGACAATCCGGCTCCGGGGGAAGGGCGTTTCATCCACACCTATATGCATGACGGCAATCCGCTGCCCAGCTTCCGGGGCGAGCCGAAGAAGGCGGCAGTGGAAGGGGATATCGACAGCTTTGCCGGCATGCTGTGGGAGAGCCTGAACGAGGAGAATAAGGTTTCGCTGTTTGTCAGGTATATCGACCTGGCAACCGGAAAATACGAGACACGGATTCTGAATAAAAACCGGTAATCCGTGCATGCCGGGTGACGCAGAGCCTGATATGGCGGACGGGCTTTGGAGAGGGACGGTTTCCCGACGAAGGACGGGCAAAGAGGAGTATAAATGAAAGAAAGGATGAACTCGAACCATGAAAGAAATTGAATTGAAATACGGATGTAACCCGAATCAGAAGCCTTCCAGAATTTATATGGAGGACGGGAGCGACCTGCCCGTTACCGTACTGAACGGCAGGCCCGGATATATCAATTTCCTGGATGCATTCAACGGCTGGCAGCTGGTAAAGGAGCTGAAGGAAGCAACAGGACTTCCCGCAGCCACTTCCTTTAAGCATGTATCTCCGGCAGGCGCGGCGGTGGGGCTGCCCCTGGATGAAACCCTTGCAAAGATTTACTGGGTCAGCGATCTGGGAGAGCTTTCTCCTTTGGCCTGTGCCTATGCCAGGGCGAGGGGCGCAGACAGGATGTCGTCATTCGGTGATTTTATTGCGCTGTCCGATGTGTGTGACGCGGATACGGCCAGGCTGATTAAGCGGGAGGTTTCGGACGGCTGCATTGCTCCCGGATATACGGAAGAGGCGCTTGCAATGCTGAAGGCGAAGAAGGGCGGCAATTACAATGTCATCCGGATTGACGCCTCCTATGTGCCCGCGCCTGCCGAGAAGAAGCAGGTGTACGGAATTACGTTTGAACAGGGCAGGAACGAGCTGGATGTGAACGGGGACCTTCTCTCCAACATTGTGACAGTGAACCGGGAGATTCCCGGGAAGGCCCTGATAGACATGAAGATTGCTTTGATTACCTTAAAATATACGCAGTCAAATTCCGTCTGCTATGTAAAGGACGGCCAGGCCATCGGCATCGGTGCCGGACAGCAGTCCCGTATCCACTGCACCAGGCTGGCGGGCACCAAGGCGGACAACTGGTATCTGCGCCAGGCGCCCCAGGTACTGGGCCTGCAGTTTGCGGACAAGCTGGGCAGGGCCGACAGGGACAATGCAATCGATGTTTACATCGGGGACGAGTATATGGACGTGCTGGCGGACGGCGCATGGGAGAAGATTTTCAAGGTGAAGCCGCCCGTATTTACCAGGGAGGAGAAGCGTGCGTGGCTTGACGGGATGCAGGAGGTAACGCTGGGTTCAGACGCCTTTTTTCCGTTCTCGGACAATATTGAGAGAGCGCATAAGAGCGGGGTAAAGTATATCGCACAGCCGGGCGGTTCCGTCCGTGACGATGCGGTAATCGAGTGCTGCGATAAGTATAATATGGTTATGGCATTTACGGGAATCCGTTTGTTCCATCATTGATGTGATTTGGCGCCGCATTGGCGGAAACTGCTGATGCTTTGGGTATGGTTGGGTATGCTTGGGGCGGCGCACACCAGGCGGCAGGCAGGATAAAAACAGTTGAAAAAGGGTATATGTATATGATACAATAAGCCCATGCCGCACGCTTAAGGTGCCGGAAGCACGTTTGCAGGGAACATCGTGGGGCAGAGAAAGGTAAGGACAGAGACAGATGAGTGAGACGGAATCAAAAAATTTTATAGAGCAGCTGATTGACAAGGATCTGGAAGAGGGCGTGTATGACCATGTGCATACCCGGTTTCCGCCGGAACCAAACGGCTATCTGCATATCGGGCATGCGAAGTCCATCCTTTTGAATTATGGCCTGGCACAGAAGTATCACGGGAAATTTAACATGCGTTTTGACGATACGAATCCCACCAAGGAAGATGTGGAGTTTGTGGAATCCATCAAGGAGGACATTCGGTGGCTGGGGGCCGACTGGGAGGACAGGCTGTTTTTTGCGTCCGATTATTTTGGGGAGATGTATGAAGCGGCGGTAAAGCTGATTACAAAGGGAAAGGCTTATGTGTCAGATCTGACGGCGGAGCAGATCAGGGAATACCGCGGAACCCTGACGGAAGCCGGTAAGGAGGATCCGTACAGCACCCGTACCGTGGAGGAGAATCTTCGGCTTTTCAGGGAGATGAAGGAGGGCAGATATGCCGACGGGGAAAAGGTACTCCGCGCCCGTATCGATATGGCTTCGCCGAATATTAATATGCGTGATCCCGTTATTTACAGAGTGGCGCATATGAGCCATCACAATACCGGGGATGCATGGTGTATTTATCCGATGTACGATTTTGCCCATCCCATAGAAGATGCCATAGAGGGCATCACCCATTCCATATGTACGCTGGAGTTTGAGGACCACAGGCCCCTTTACGACTGGGTTGTGAGGGAGCTGGCGTATCCCGTGCCCCCCAGGCAGATTGAGTTTGCCAAGCTGTATCTGAAGAATGTGGTGACAGGAAAGCGTTATATCAAGAAGCTGGTGGAGGAGAAAATCGTGGACGGCTGGGACGACCCCAGGATGGTGTCCATTGCGGCGCTGAGGCGCAGGGGCTTTACGCCGGAATCCATCAAGATGTTTGTGGAACTCTGCGGTGTGGCCAAGGCAAACTCCATTGCGGACTACGCCATGCTGGAGTACTGTATCCGGGAAGATTTGAAGGCGAAGGCACCGCGTATGATGGCTGTGCTGGACCCTGTAAAGCTGATAATAGACAATTATCCGGAGGAGCAGGCGGAAATGTTGCCCGTGGGCAATAATCCGGAGAACGAAGCACTGGGAAGCCGTGAAGTTCCCTTTGGAAGAGAACTGTACATTGAGCGTGAAGACTTCATGGAAGAGCCGCCGAAGAAATATTTCCGCATGTTCCCGGGAAATGAAGTGCGCCTTATGAATGCCTATTTTGTGAAGTGTACCGGTTGCGTGAAGGATGCGGAGGGAAGGATTACAGAGGTACACGGCACTTATGACCCGGACTCCCGGGGCGGCAACAGCCCGGACGGACGGAAGGTGAAAGGAACCATTCACTGGGTGGCGGCGAAGACAGCCGTTCCGGCCCAGGTACGTCTGTATGAAAATATCATCGATGAAGAGAAGGGCGTATATAATGAAGACGGAAGCCTGAATCTGAATCCCGATTCCCTGACGGTTATGAAGGACTGCCGCCTGGAGCCTGCTTTTGCCGGGGCCGTGAGTCCCGACAGGTTTCAGTTTGTGAGACAGGGATTCTTCTGTGTGGATTCAAAGGATTCCAAACCGGAAGCGCTTGTCTTTAACCGCATAGTCTCCCTGAAGAGTTCTTATGTTCTGCCGAAGCAGGGGTAGGTGCAGGAGGACATTTTCGTTTTTTGGAAGCTGCATATGTTGGCCTTAAGGCAGAGGGGAACCGCGCTTCCGGGGCAGACTGCCCTTCAGCCGCCGAAGCCGGGGATGATGCCGCGGCAGGCAGGGGAAAGTAAATTGAGGGAAAGCCCGTTCCGGGATGGAGGAGAGCATGGGGATTTTTTCAGGTTTAAAGCATCTGGGCCTGGGGAACATGGAAGAACTGGAGCTTTTTGAGGAGACGAAAAAGGAGGAGGCTAAGAAAGCTGCTCCCGCGGCTGCACCGCCGAAACCGCAGGAGAAAGACCTGATTTATGACAGGTCTTTCGTATGCCCGGTGTGTGACAGCCCTTTTACCGCCAAGATTATGAAATCCAGCAAGGCAAGGCTGCTGGGGACGGACCAGGACCTGCGGGCGAGATATGAGGGAATCGATGCTGTCAAGTATGATGTGGTGATGTGCCCCACATGCGGATATGCGGCGTTGATCCGCTTTTTTACCAATGTGACCTCCTCACAGGCGAAGCTGATAAGGGAAAAGATCAGCCAGGCAGTGACGCTTACCGTTTATAACGATGAGACATACGGCTATGAGCAGGCAATGGAGCGGTATAAGATGGCATTGGTAAATGCTGTGGTAAAACGTTCTAAAGCAAGCGAAAAGGCGTACATCTGTCTGAAGAATGCCTGGCTGCTCAGAGGGTACGGTGAGAGCCTGCGGGAGAAGGAAACATACGACGAGAAGCTGGTGGAGAAACTGGGCAGGCAGGAGGACGAATTTCTGGAGAATGCCTACAAAGGTTTTTCAGAGGCAAGGCAATCCGAGATGTTTCCCATATGCGGCATGAATACGGTCACTGTGGATTATCTGGTGGCGGTGCTGGCCGTCAGGTTTAAAGACTACGGAGTGGCCACGAAGCTTTTGAGCGCGGTGATCACGTCTCCCGGCGCGAATGTCCGAATCAAGGACAGGGCGAGGGATATGAAAGACCAGGTAATGCGGGAGCTGAAGACAAAATAGGCGGGGCGGGAGGCGGTTTTGGACGAATGACGTTCCCGCTCGGGACGGTATGCCTGTATGAGAGTTGCGGGCATATGAAAAAAGAGATCAGATCTGGGAAGCTTCTTTCAGGGGGGGAGGCTTCCCTCTATGTGTTATCCGGCGGAATATGACAATAAAAAAGCCGCATAAGCGGCGGCTTTTTTAAGATTCACTGATGGGCGGCTCTTCCTCGGAACCGTCTTCCTCGTCGAAAAATTCTTCGGATTCCTCTGCTGTTTCGGCAGCCTTGGCCACCTGCTCCGCAAGGGGCGTAAAGGAATTGGACTCGGGGGCGGCATTTTCGGCCGGAGCGGATTCCACGGGGGGATTTTCAGCGGAATCGGCGGGTGTCCCTTCAGGGGCATCGGAATTCAGCGGTACGTAGTTGGCGGGAACGTCGGAATCTTCCTCATCGTCAATGCTGAAATCATCATAGTCGTCTTCCATAGGTTCGTCCAGTGCAGCTTCCCTTTTACGTACGAAGTAGAGGGCTGCTGCCGCTACGGAGGCAGCAGCGGCGGAGAGGAATAAAATTTTTCCAAATTTTTTAGACATAGGCAACTCCTTTCAAATGGGTTTTACTGGTAACTGTACCAATTAGATATTAATACTATTTTGTGGTTTTGAAAAGGGAATATGTACAATTTTTATAGAAATTTTTGATTTCAGATATATCGGGCATTTCCGGAGGAAGAACATAAGAGGGCATCGGGGCCTTTACAGGAGCATAACATATGAACAGCAAATTTTTTGACCTGAAAAAAGAGAAGCAGGACAGGATGATAAACGCGGCGTTGAAGGTATTTGCAATCCAGGGCTACCGTCACGGCAGTACAGATGACATTGTCCGGGAAGCGGCCGTCAGCAAGGGGCTGCTGTTCCATTATTTTGGAAGTAAGGTCGGGGTATATCAGTTTATTTATGACTATAGTGTCAGGTATATGACATTGGAACTGCGCTCCACTGTGGATTCAAAAGAAAGCGACCTGTTTATGGTGATCAGGCAGGTGGAGCGGGCAAGGATGCATGCCATGCGGGGATATCCCTATATGCAGCAGTTTTTGAACCGCTCCATGTCGGAAGATTGCTATGAGGCGCTCCTGGCCGTGGAGGAAAAGAAAAATGTGCTGGAGGAGGCCGGCGCAGCCATTAATGCCCAGATTGACTATACCGCCCTGCCGGCGGGAATCGATGGTGAAAAACTGCGCAGAATGTTGGATTTCACCATCAAGGGGCTTATGGCAGAGCGGTTTCAGGATGCTTCCTTCCAGCCGGAGATGCTCTATGAGGAAATCTGCGATTATCTGGATATGACGCGAAAAATCGTATATAGATAATCTGTTACTTGTTCATCTTATAAGGGCCGTCAGCCGGGTATCCGCCCTTCAGCTTCTGCATGCCGCGCTGGATGGCATCTTTGGATTCCTTCCAGTCGGCGTCTTTGTTGCGGTAGTCGAACTTTTCCACCATCCATGCCACATCTTCTGCCAGACGTTCCATATTGCGTTCCATCAGGGGGAACATGATTTGGTAGAAATCGTCCTTCTCGTTGTTGGAGAGCCTGCTGTCAGAGGCTTCGCAGAGTCCGCCGAAATGGTGCAGGCAGAAGCCTTTGCCCTCGCTGACTTTCCTGCGGAATTCCTTGTCCTGCTTCCAGAGATAGAAAAAAGTATCCATATAACGTTCATAGGTGTCTTTAAATTGGTCACAGACATAGCAGGAGCTTTCCTTTTTCTGCACCCACATGCCGATGGCGTTGGAAGATTCGGAAGTTTTGCGGAGTTTGTCCTTCAATGTGGTTTTGGCAGGCTTGAAGTGCGCGAACTGCTCTTTCATTTCTCCGATGACCTTCCGGTAGTGGGTCTTCAGAATCCAGGCATTGCCCAGGGTGTTGCCGTAGTCGAACATTTTCTGAAAATGCTTCCGGCAGAAGCCGGCATTGTCCGTCATTTCACGGATATCGGCCTCCATATAGGAGGAACCGCTGCCCAGGACAAAGTCCAGAAGGTCCTGTTCCACGCTTCTCTCAATAAAGCAGAAGGGGCATTCGTCGCCGGCGTTTACGGCATCGTTTAAGGGGATGGTGTATAATTGTTCTTTCATGTTTCGTCCTTTCAGCGCAGCAGAGGCAATGCCTCGAAATGACCGGGGCGGTTATCGGGTCTTACGCAGGAGAACAGCGCGGTATTTCCGTTTTTACCGTTGCCCGGATGCGGCCCGGCTGCAGGGTCCTGGCCATGTAGGCAGGGAAAAATTTGCATTTCTTACAGTTTACAACAATTCTTACATAATTGCTACGTTTTTGTAACAATTTGGAAGGTAAAATTAAGATTTTTTTAGTTGTCAAGATGCTCATGACAGGATACTATAATAGAAAGGAAAGCTTTTCGGGGAAGGACGGCTTTCCGGGAAACGACGAAAGATGTGATGAGTTTTGATATTCAGCAGTATAGAATTCCTTCTCTTCTTTCTTCCGATTTTCTTAATCATGTATGGTTTGACTCCGAAAAGGCTTAGAAATGTGACACTTCTGTCAGGAAGCCTTATTTTTTACGCCCTTGGGGAGCCGAAATACCTGTTTTTGCTGTTGCTGTCCGTGGTTGTAAACTATTTTTTCGGACTGCATCTGGAGCCAAAGGGGAAAAGGAGACGCAGGAATTTAAGAAGGATTATCTTTGGAACAGCCCTGGTTTATAATGTGGGGGTTCTTGCAATATATAAATATGGTCTGGCAGGTATAGGCCTGCCTCCCGGCATCAGTTTTTACACATTCCAGATTTTATCCTATCTGACGGATGTGTACCGGGGAGAATTGAAGCGGGAGGACTCTTTTCTTCGGCTGGCAGGTTATATCACCATGTTTCCGCAGCTGTTGTCCGGCCCGCTTGTAGGTTACGGGAAGCTGAGGGAGAGTCTGCAGCAGAGGGATTTTTCCGTAACAGGCGTCCAGGAGGGGATGAAGATCTTTACCATGGGGCTTGCGTCAAAGGTGCTGTTGGCGGACCGGATTGGACTGCTGTGGCAGGAGGTACAGGTGACAGGCTTTGAGAGTATTTCAACGCCGCTTGCCTGGATTGCCGCAGTTGCCTATTCCATGAAAATATACTTTGACTTTTACGGCTATTCGCTGATGGCATCGGGACTGGGACGAATGCTTGGCTTTGAGCTTCCGCAGAATTTCCGGAATCCCTATATGGCTGCTTCCGTCCGCGATTTTTACAGAAGGTGGCACATGTCACTGGGCAGGTGGTTTACAAAGTATGTCTATATTCCCCTTGGCGGAAACCGCAGGGGGGAGTTCCGGACAGTGTGTAATCTGCTGGCGGTCTGGACACTGACGTCTGTCTGGCATGGGAGCAAGGCGAATTTCCTGATCTGGGGAATGCTGCTGTGGCTGGCAATTGTGGTTGAGAGACAGCTGAAGGCCTGGGGGGCGGGCAGATGGGTGAAGAAAGGACCGGCCAGGGTGCTGTCCCATCTCTATGTATGGGCATTTATCCCGATTACATGGGTGTGCTTTGACATCACGGATATTGCCCAGCTCCAGATTTATCTGGGAAGGATGTTCCATGTATTTCCCGGACAGGTCGTGGGGGTTGGGGACTGGCAGAAGGCGCTGACGGATTACGGGGGGCTGTTTGCCGCAGGAGCGATTGCCTGCACGCCGGCGGTAGGGAATCTGTTTCGGAAACTGAAGGATACGCTGCCGGGCATCGTCCTTCTGGCAGCGCTGTTTTGGCTGTGTATCTGGAGGCTGCAGGTGGAAGGGTGTAACCCGTTTAAGTATCTGGATTTTTAGGGAGTGTTTGAGAAATACGTCCTCTTTCTGCCTGACATGTCTTCGGAAGGAAGGTTTTGCGGGAAATCGGGTGATAAATATGAAATGGCTGAAAAAATGGGGATATTTGATTTTATTTACGGCAACAGGCCTGGTGTATCTCGCTTTTGTGGACAAATGGCAGGTTTATGCGGGTCCGCTGAGTAAGCTGAAGGAATGGTGCCGTGAACTGAAGGAAGAAAGTATCTTGATGGCTGACGGTGCGGCGGGAAGCTGGGCGTCCGGAGACGCAGGGGGTGTTTCCTCCGGGGACGGCGCGGAGGAATTTCCCGGAGGGGGTCTTCTCGCGGACGGAGAAAGCGCAAACGGTATGGGGATTCCGGAAGGCGTGGAGAGCGGCACGCCGGCGGGAAGCGGAGACGTGAGCGGAAGCGGAGGTGGAATACCCGGAGACGCGAACGGAAGCGGGACGGGGGTATCTGGAGGCGCCAACGGAAGCGGAGGTGGAATACCCGGAGACGTGAACGGAGCCGGGGCGGACAATTCCGGTCAGGTGCCAGGAAACGGCAGTGCGACGGGAAGCGGCAATTCCGGTGTGCCCGGAGAAGGGAACGATCCTTCCCAGGTGAAGTACATGACCGTGGAAGACGATTATTTCGCGGATGCGGTGTTCATAGGGGATTCCAGAACGGTGGGAATGTTCGAATACGGTGGGCTGGAAGAGATTTCAACTTTTTACGCCTCTACAGGATTGACGGTTTACAAGATATTTGATTCCGAAATTGTGTCCGTCCCGGACGAGCGGAAGAAGATCAGCGTGGAGGAGGCCCTGGAGCAAAACAGTTTTGCAAAAATATATCTGATGATAGGCATCAATGAGATGGGAACCGGTACGGTGGAGAGTTTTCTGGAAAAATATCAGGAGGTGGTGAATCATCTCCGGGAACTGCAGCCGGACGCTGTCATCTACCTGCAGGCCATTATGAAGGTCACTGCGGAGCGGTCGGCCCAGGGAGATTATATCACCAATGAGGGCATTGCCGCACGTAATGAAGGAATCGCCGGCATAGCGGACAACGAGAAAATCTTTTTTCTGGACGTGAACCCGCTGGTCTGCGACGAGACAGGCGGAATGGTGCCGGATTATACCTTTGACGGCGTTCATCTGAAAGCAAAGTATATTCAGATCTGGAAAGATTTTTTGAAAACTCACGCAATATCTTCTTGACTGTTGTGCGGTGAAATATTATGATAGGAATGGGTTGCTGACGGCGCTGCCGGGGCAGCCTTTTTCTGTGCGCAATGTGTCTTGCTGCAGGAGACGACACTTATCTGCAGACAGGAGACAGACGCATAACGGAACTGGAAACAGTATCCGCCCCTGGAATGCCCGGAGAACTTGCGGACGATGAACCTGCGGCCGGAAGCACTCTGGAGGGAAAGGGCATGGAAGGGTCGGATACGGAACTGGAAACAGTATCCGCCCCTGGAATGCCCAGAGAACTTGCGGACGATGAACCTGCGGCCGGAAGTACTCTGCAGGGAAAGGGCATGGAAGGGTCGGATACGGAACTGTAATTAGGAGAAAACACATGAAAGAAAAAACGAGAAACACACCCGTTGAAAAGGGCATCGGCGATACCTGCATCTATGATGCGAAGAGCCTGGGGGCGCCGAAAGTCGTGGTGTTGGGGCTGCAGCATATGTTTGCCATGTTCGGTGCCACCATACTGGTACCCATGCTGACAGGGCTGGACGTGTCCACCACATTGCTGTTTGCCGGTCTGGGCACTTTATTGTTTCATTTTCTGACAAAGGGTAAGGTGCCGGCTTTCCTGGGTTCGTCCTTTGCTTTTCTGGGGGGATACGCGGCCATTGCGCCCATGATGGACAATGCGGGCAATGCTTTGGACAATTCGAAACTGCTTCCATACGCCAGTTTCGGCGTGGCCTGCGCGGGGCTTGTGTATCTGCTGCTTTCCCTTCTGATCAAAGTATTCGGCACCGGCAGGGTAATGCGGTTTTTCCCGCCCATTGTGACCGGGCCCATTATCATTGCCATCGGGCTGACCCTGTCCCAGTCTGCCATTGACAACTGTTCCGCGGACTGGCTCATTGCCATTGTGGCCATTGCCCTGGTGATTGTCTGCAATATCTGGGGAAAGGGAATGGTAAAGATTGTTCCCATTATCATCGGTGTCATCGGTTCCTATGTGCTGGCGGCAGTGACAGGGAGGGTGGATTTTACTGCGGTGAAGGAGGCGGCCTGGGTGGGGCTTCCCATTCATTGGGAACGTACGGCTTTCTGGGCATTATCGGAGGGGGATACCTCTCTTCTGATCACTTCCGTGATTACCATCATGCCTATCGCCCTGGCCACTATTGTAGAGCATATCGGAGATGTTTCCGCCATATCTTCTACAGTGGGGAAAAATTACATTAAGGAACCCGGCCTTCACCGGACGCTGCTTGGGGACGGACTGGCTACCATTATGGCATCTCTGTTCGGGGCCCCTGCCAATACCACATACGGAGAGAATACAGGCGTGCTGGCGCTGACAAAGGTGTTTGATCCGCTTGTGATCAGAATCGCGGCGCTGTTTGCAATCCTGTTTTCCTTCTCGCCGAAATTTGCGGCCATTATCGGCTGTATGCCCACTGCTACCTGCGGAGGCGTGTCGCTGGTGCTTTACGGTATGATTTCCGCTGTAGGTGTGCGCAATATTGTGGAAACCCAGGTGGATTTTGCGAAGAGCCGAAATGTTATCATTGCAGCGTTGATCCTTGTACTGTCTATCGGCATCAACTACAGTGCGGCAGGATCTGTGGGATTTGCAGTGGGCGATTTGAGCATCCGTTTTTCCGGAATTGCAGTGGGCGCGCTGACGGGAATCATCCTGAATGCGGTTCTGCCCGGAAAGGACTATCTGTTTGACGACGACAATCCCAGGCATACCGGGGTTGACTTTGCGGTTCGGGGGAACAACGGTAAGCACAGGTAACGGATTCGGGTTTTTCAGGCAAAACACGCTTTGGGCTGCCGTGAAGAATGCAGCCCGGTTTTTGAAAATGCTGAATTTGCAGGGGAGAATGATAGGCTATGAAAGTCATTGACATGCACTGCGATACCTTGAGTGCGCTTTTGAAACAAAAGGAAAAGGGGATGCCCGGGGAACTGCGGCGCAACGGGTTTCATGTGGATTTGCTGCGGATGAAGGAGAGCCGTTATCTCATCCAGAATTTTGCCATGTTTGTGGTTTTGGAGGGAGCGGGGGACCCCTGGGAACGGGTGCAGGAGCTGTACCGTTATTACAGCGAGGAACTGGAGAAGAACCGGGATATCCTTGCACCGGTGCTGAAGTTTTCGGATATTGAGGAAAATGAGGCCCGGGGGAAGCTCTCTTCTCTGCTGACGGTGGAAGAGGGCGGCGTCTGCAGGGGGGAGCTGGAGAAACTGCGGGAACTGCACCGTATGGGCGTTCGAATGATTACGCTTACATGGAATTTCGATAATGAAATCGGTCATCCCAATTTTGACCCGGGGCGGATGCAGCAGATGGGGCAGGTTATGAAGGAATGGAAGGAAGCTGCCGAGGGAACGCCGGAAAGGGAAGAGAAGCGGCAGGCGGCACAGCTTTTTGCGGATGCCTGGCATCACACACCGAACCTGAAAGGGGGACTTACCGAAAAGGGACGGGAGATGGTGACGGAGATGGAGCGTCTGGGCATCATTCCGGATGTTTCCCATCTGTCGGATGCGGGTTTTTACGATGTGCTGCAGGTGACAAAGAAGCCTTTTGCAGCCAGTCATTCCAATGCCAGGGCCGTGTGTCCCAGTGTGCGGAATATGACGGACGACATGATACGCAGGCTTTCCGAACGGGGCGGGGTCATGGGCCTGAATTTCTGCGCGGATTTTCTGGAGGAAAAGCCCCTGGGAGAGAAGAATCCCGGAACCATAGAGGCCGTTGTCCGTCATGCCAGGCATATGGCGGATGTGGGCGGTATCGAGGTGATTGGCCTGGGGAGTGATTTTGACGGCATTGACACCCATGAAGAGCTGCCCGGCGTGCAGGCCATGGACCGGCTGTGGGACGGACTTCACCGGGCAGGGTTTTCCCAGGATGCACTGGACAGGATTTTTTACGGAAATGTGCTGCGTGTATATCGGGAGACGCTGGGGTAGAAGCAGGAGCATGAAGGTACAAGGAAAACCGGCGATATCATGGGCTGCTATGACAGGACCGGGATTTCGGAAGGAATGCACCGAAAACCTTAAGCATGGAAAGCTTAAAAAGGTATCAGAAATTTAAGATAAGGTACAGCAAACAGAAAGGAGATAACACATGTACGATTTTTCGATTGGCGTTATGTTGGAGTCTTTCCGGATTCCTTTTCCGGAAGCGCTGAAAAAGGCAAGGGAGATGGGGGCCGCAGGTATTCAGGCCTATTCCACCTACGGGGAGCTGGCGCCGGAGAACCTTACGGGGGCGAAGCGGCGTGAATTTCTGGACATGGTGAAGTCCGAGGGCCTGGTGATATCCGCTCTCTGCGGGGACCTGGGGAAGGGCTTCCATAACAGGGAACAGAATCCGGGCCTGATTGAGAAATCCAAAAGAATTCTGGATTTGGCCAGGGAACTGGAGACGGATATCGTGACAACCCATATCGGTGTGGTGCCTTCGGACCCGGGGCATGAGCGGTACAAGGTCATGCAGGAGGCCTGTTTTCAGCTTGCGGAGTATGCGGATTCCCTGAAGGCACATTTTGCCATTGAGACAGGGCCGGAGACTTCCGCAGTGCTGAAAGGATTTCTGGACGGGCTGCATTCCACCGGGGTTGCGGTGAACCTGGATCCGGCGAATCTGGTGATGGTGACCGGAGACGACCCGGTGCAGGCAGTGTACAATCTGAAGGGTTACATCGTGCACACCCATGCCAAAGACGGCAGGCGCAATTTTTACCGGGATCCGGAGGAGGTCTACGGCCTGGTGGAAGCGGAAATGCTGGCCAGCCCTTCCTTTGTGGAGCTGCCGCTGGGAACAGGCGGGGTAGATTTTGAGAATTACCTGAAGGCACTTGACGAAATCGGATATCATGGCTTCCTGACCATAGAGCGGGAAGTGGGTGAGGAACCGGAGAAGGACATCCGGACGGCGGTGGAGTTTTTAAAGCGCTTTATCGGCAGGCGCTAAGGACAGGCCGGAAGAACCAGGGCAAGCCGAGGGACAGACCGGAAGAACCAGGGCAAGCCGAGGGACAGGGCGGAAGAACCAGGGCAAGCCGAGAGAGCCAGGAACAGGGCAGATGCCCTGGGCATAACAGAGGAGAGAACGGATGCAGTATGCAGTAAGCGTTTACAGTTTTATGCAGTACCTGCGGGAGGGAAGGCTGACGCCGATTTCCTGCATTGCAAAGGCAAAGGAGCTGGGCTTTGACGCCATTGAATTTGTGGATTTTGTATTTCCCGGGGAGGAAAAGCCGGAGGAGTATGCGGCGAAGCTCCGGGCAGAGGCGGACAGGGTGGGGCTGGCCATCTCCAACTTTGCCGTGGGGGCGGATTTGCTTGAGGGAAGCGGAGGAGATTTGGAAGCGGAGACTGCCGCTCTGAAGCGGAAAGTGGATATCGCCGCCAATCTGGGCTGTCAGACAATGCGGCATGACGTGACAGGGGGACCGAAAAACCGTACTTACCGGGGTTTTGACAATTATCTGGGGCGGATGGCATCAGGGTGCCTTGCCGTGACGGAATATGGGGCGGAGAAGGGGATCCGCACCATGGCGGAGAATCACGGCTTCTTTTCCCAGGACAGCAGGAGAGTGGAAAAGCTGATTAACGCCGTGGCCCATGAAAATTTCGGGCAGCTGGTGGATATCGGCAATTTCCTGTGTGCGGATGATAACCCGGTGACTGCGGTGGGGAGATGTGCGCCCTATGCATTTTATGTCCACATCAAGGATTTTATTGTGAAGAGCGGTCAGGAACCCAATCCGGGGGAGGGCTTTTTTCTCTCCAGGGGAGGGAATTTCCTGCGGGGAACCATCATCGGCCATGGAGATGTGCCTGTGCTGCAGTGCCTGCGGGCTCTGAAGCGGACAGGCTATGACGGTTATCTGTCCATTGAATTTGAGGGGATGGAAGACTGTATCCAGGGAATTTCCGTGGGATTGGCGAACTTGAGGCGATATGCGGAAATGGCCGGCTGACAGACGGTAAAGCGGGTCCCATGCAATGATCGTCCAGGTAGTGGTGATTGACGCTGATATCATGGTTTGCGGCCTGAAAAAGGAAATGTGCCGAAAGACGGAGCTGCTTTTCGGGCGTGGGCTTCACAGCATGGCGAAGAAACCGGAAACCGGAGGAAAGCGGAACCGGAATCGAAGGAAAAACAAAACAGGAGGATACTATGGAACTATTAGAGTTGAAAAGACATGCCAACGATGTCCGCAAGGGCATTGTGGCGGCAGTACACGGGGCAAAAGCAGGGCATCCGGGGGGATCCCTGTCTGCAGCGGATATTTTTACCTATCTTTATTTTGAAGAATTGAACATCGACCCGAAGAATCCGAAGATGGAAGACAGAGACCGTTTTGTCCTTTCCAAGGGGCATACGGCGCCGGGACTGTATTCGGCATTGGCCAACAGAGGTTATTTCCCGGTGGAGGATCTGCCCACTCTGCGTCATCTGGGGTCCTATCTCCAGGGACATCCCTGCCTGCAGCATGTGCCCGGGGTGGACATGTCCTCCGGTTCCCTTGGCCAGGGAATCTCTGCAGCGGTAGGAATGGCCATGGGGGCAAGGCTTTCAGGCAGGGACTTCCGTGTCTATACCCTGTTGGGAGACGGGGAAATTCAGGAGGGCCAGGTCTGGGAGGCGGCCATGTTTGCGGGCCACAGAAAACTGGACAACCTGGTAGTCATCGTGGACAACAACGGGCTGCAGATTGACGGACGCATCGACGATGTCTGTTCGCCCTATCCGATTGATAAAAAATTCGAAGCGTTTAACTTCCATGTGATTTCCTTGGAAGACGGCAACGATATGGAACAGATCCGGGCGGCTTTCGCAGAGGCAAGGGCAACAAAAGGAATGCCTACCGCCATAATTGCCCACACCCTGAAGGGGAAGGGCGTATCCTTCATGGAGGGCAAGGCGGACTGGCACGGAAAAGCGCCCAATGACGCGGAGTACGAAATCGCAGTGGCCGATCTGGAAAAGATTGCGGCGGAATTAAAATGAATCCGGAAAACAGCAAATGGCCGAACAGAACCCGGAAGAACAGGCGGTTCTGAACCAGGGACGGGAATGGTTTTTCCCGGACCCGGCACAATTCGGATCTTTGCGGAACTTATAGGAGAAAGGTGAAATAGAATGGCAGACGTAAAAAAGATAGCGACCAGGGAAGCCTATGGAAATGCCCTGGCGGAATTTGGAGAGTCTTACCCCGAGCTGGTGGTACTGGACGCGGATCTGGCAGCGGCCACCAAAACAGGCGTATTTCAGAAAAAGTATCCGGAGCGCCACATTGACTGCGGTATCGCAGAGGCAAATATGATGGGAATTGCGGCGGGGCTGTCCCTGACGGGAAAGATTCCGGTGGCAAGTACTTTCGCCATGTTTGCGGCAGGACGCGCCTTTGAACAGGTGCGCAATTCCATTGGATACCCGCATTTGAATGTGAAAATCGGAGCCACTCATGCGGGCATCACCGTGGGCGAGGACGGTGCTTCCCATCAGTGCAATGAGGATATCGCCCTGATGCGGACGATTCCGGGGATGACCATACTGAATCCCGCCGATGCGGTAGAGGCAAGGGCCTGTGTGAAGGCGGCTCTGGATTTTGAAGGGCCTGTGTACATGCGATTCGGCCGTGCGGCGGTTCCTGTGATTAACGACAGGGATGACTACAAATTTGAAATCGGAAAGGGGCAGGTACTTCGGGAAGGGAAGGATGTGACCATCGTGGCGACAGGCATCCTGGTGAACTCTGCCCTGGAGGCCGCGGAGAAACTGGCGGCAGAGGGCGTAGACGCGGAAGTAATCAATATCTGCACCATCAAACCCCTGGATAAGGAACTCATTGCGGCAAGCGCCAGGAAGACCGGAAAGGTGGTTACAGCGGAAGAGCATACCATCATCGGGGGCCTGGGCGGCGCAGTGTGCGAGGCACTTGCAGAGACCTGTCCTGTTCCCGTGTGCCGTATCGGTATTGAGGACGTGTTCGGCGAGTCCGGTTCCGCGGAGGCGCTGATAGCCAGGTACGGCCTGGACGGTGAGGGCGTTTACCGCAAGGTGAAGTCCTTCCTGGCATAAGGCAGGGAATTTTCGGCAGGGGCATGGTGAAAGACCACACAGCGGGCCATGGGAAAGGCATACCCGCGGAAGGGCGATGCAGCAGGAGAAAGCAGGCATGCCCGCCGAAGGGCGATTCGGGAGGAGAGACAGGTATGCCCGGGAATTGCCACGGGGGCAGGTCAGGGAAAGGATGTCCGGAAGCGGACAGAGGCGTTCAGATAAGGCAGAGAGGTAACAATTTCATGGCGAAATTATATATTAACGAAAAAAAGGATATGGGATACATTAACCCGGAAATTTATGGACATTTTTCCGAACACCTGGGCAGGTGTATCTACGAGGGGCTGTTTGTGGGGGAGAATTCCGAGATTCCTAATAAAAACGGCATGCGTACGGATGTGGTGGAGGCACTGAAAGCGCTTTCCATCCCTGTGCTGCGCTGGCCCGGCGGCTGTTTTGCGGACGAATACCACTGGATGGACGGCATAGGTCCGAAGGAAGACCGTAAGAAGATGGTCAATACCCACTGGGGCGGCGTGACGGAGGATAACAGCTTCGGCACCCATGAATTTTTCGAGCTTTGTGAGCAATTGGGCTGCAAGACATATATCAACGGCAATGTGGGGAGCGGTACCGTGAAGGAAATGTCAGAGTGGGTGGAGTACATGACCTTTGACGGCGTGTCGCCCATGGCGGAGCTTCGCCGGAAAAACGGCCGGAAGGAGCCATGGAAGGTGGATTATTTCGGTATTGGCAACGAAAACTGGGGTTGCGGCGGCAATATGACACCGGAGTATTACGCCAATCTCTACCGCAGGTACCAGACCTATGTGCGCCACTACCAGAAGGCCGCACCCATCCGAAAAATTTGCGGCGGTCCCAATTCCGGCGATGTCAACTGGACCAGGAAGGTACTGGAGACCTGTTTTGCGGAGCCGGGCGGAAAGAATGCAGGAGGCTTTATGGATGGATTGTCCCTGCACTACTATGTGGTGGCCGGCAATTGGGAACACAAGGGAAGCGCAGCGGAGTTCGGCCGGGAGGACTGGTACAGGACCCTGCATAAGGCACTGTACATGGAGGAGCTGATTCAACGTCACGGCGCCATTTTGGACCAGTATGATCCGGACAGGAGGATCGGCCTTATCGTGGACGAGTGGGGGGACTGGTTCGATGTGGAAATCGGCACAAATCCCGGCTTTCTGTATCAGCAGAACACCATGCGGGACGCGCTGGTGGCGGCGGTGAGCCTGAATATTTTCAACAGGCACTGCGACCGTGTGAAGATGGCCTGCATTGCACAGATGGTAAACGTACTCCAGTCCGTGATTCTCACGGAGGGAGAGAAGATGCTGAAGACTCCCACCTACCATGTTTTCCATATGTATAAAAAGCATCAGGGAGCCAGGCTTGTGGAGAGCAGCCTGTCCGGTGAGGGTACCGCAGGGGTGGAGGATTACAGAGTGCCTGCCCTGCAGGAATCCGTGTCCGTGCAGGCGGATGGTTCTATTCTGGTGACGCTGGCCAATCTTTCCGCAGAGGATGCCTGCCCGGTGGAGCTGCTGCTCACGGAGAGGAAGCCGGAGACCGTGAAGGCTTCCATTCTCACCAATGAGATGCAGGCCCACAATACCTTTGAAGAGCCGGATAAGGTGAGGGAAGAGGCGTTTCATGATGTGGCGCTGACGGACCGTGGCGTGAATTTTACCATTCCGGCCTGCAGTGTGGTGAGCCTGGAAATCCGGTAGGAGGCGGGAACGGGCTGTCGCATAGGTAGCAAATACAGAGTTTGAGAACGGTCTGTCGAACAGATGGCAAATACAGAGTTCGAAAACGGCAGAATGAACGGAAATGTTTGTTCTGCCGTTTTCTTGTGGGAATTGTGGGAATACACCCCTCTTCATAGCTCCGCTTCGCTTGTTGCCATGGATAAGCTGGCAGTGTGATTTTGCCTGAAGCGTGTTTGAAAGTTCCTTCCTGCTATCTGCGGAAAGCCATTTTGGCGCATGGGCTGGGAATTTTTTGTAAAAAGATGTTCGAAAAAACTGTCGGGAACATCTCAGTTTCGCTTGACATTGTCTGGCGTATGAATTATGATGTTTTTATAAAAGCACATCGGGCAGGAGTTCCGGCAGCTTTTTCAAATCATAGAATGCTTGTGTATTTCTGAGGTTAATGGCGTTTCGACCGTTTTTCAGTGATTAAGAATTGCATAGAACCGGAACAGAAAAGCTTTTACTATTTGATGGGGAGTAGGATGGGAGAAGGTAAAAGAAAGGGGTATGGGTATGACATTGACAAGCGAAGATTTACAGGCTATTTCAGGAATTGTATCAGGAGTGGTTTCAGGTTTATTAGAGCCGATATACCAGCGTCTGGACAGGCTGGAAGAACGCATGGACAGGCTGGAGGAGCGCATGGACAGGCTGGAAGAGCGCATGGACAGGCTGGAAGAGCGCATGGACAGGCTGGAAGAGCGCCAGAATCGGACGGAAGCAAGGTTTGACAGGGTGGAGGAGAATCAGAAGGTCATTATGTTCAGGCAGAACCATATGTCCAGGAAGCTGGAAGACCTGCAGCTTGATTTTAAAGTTGTTCAAAGGGATATAGGGCGTAAAGTTCACGACCTTGACGATCAAATGGAGACGGTTATTGTAGTGATGAAGGCAAATGAGCTATTGCCGCAGTAGAAAGATCTATACTTGAAGGCAGGGGACCGGGGACGGCCGGAATCCGGGCAGGAAAGGAGAAAGACAGGTTATGGCAGTTACATTTACTTCGGAGCAGCAAAGGGCCATTGATCTGCATGGCTGCAACATTCTGGTTTCAGCGGCGGCAGGGAGCGGCAAAACTGCCGTATTGGTGGAACGTATCGTGCAGATGGTATGTAATGAACGAAATCCAGTAGATATTGACAGGCTGCTGATTGTTACATTTACCAATGCGGCGGCGGCGGAGATGCGGGAGCGCATTGCGGCAGGTATTTCAAAGCGGCTTACGGAATGTCCGGAGTCCGAGCATATCCAGAGACAGGCAACCCTGCTGCATAACGCCCAGATTACCACCATAGACAGCTTCTGCCTGTTTCTGCTGCGGAATCATTTTAATGAGATCGGTCTGGACCCGGCATTCCGGATTGCGGACGAGGGGGAAATAAAGCTGATGCAGCAGGAGGCCCTGGCAGAACTGATAGAGGATTCTTATGCGTCCGGAAGTGAGGATTTCCGTTTCTGCGTGGAGTATTTTTGCCCGGGAGGAAAGGAGAGCGTGCTGGAGCAGCATATTTTGAACCTGTCCCGCTATGCCGCCAGCTTCCCCTGGCCTGCGCGCTGGCTGGAGGAGAGAAAGAATGATTACAGCGCGGCATCGGTGGAGGAAATGTGCGGCAGCCCTTACGGGCGGTATCTGACGGGGCATTTGCGGCAGATGGTCTCCGGATGTGTGGAGAAGCTTGCCAGGGTGCGTGCCCTGTGTGAGGAACCTGACGGGCCTTATATGTACGGCGAACTGGTGGACGGGGAACTGGAGCAGCTGGAAGAGTTGCTTTCCTGTGGATCCCTGGAAGCGTATGCGGTAAAGCTTCCGGCGGTGAAATATGGCAGGCTTCCGTCGAAGAAGGACGACAGTGTCTCCCAATGGAAACGGGAAGCGGCAAAGGAAATGCGTGCCGGAGTGAAGGACAGCATCAGGGAGATGGAGGAGCGGTTCTTTGCCACGACGCTGGAACTGGCAGCGAGGCAGGGCAGGGCGTGCCTGAAACCGGTGACCACGCTGATCGACCTGGTACTGGACTTTGACAGGCGGATGCAGGAGAAAAAGCAGGAAAAAAAAGTAATCGATTTTTCCGATATGGAGCATTATGCCCTGGATATTCTGCTGGACGCGGAAGGGGAAGAAATACGCCCCAGTACCGTGGCAAAAGAATATCGGCAGCATTTTGCCGAGATATTGACGGATGAGTACCAGGACAGCAATCTGGTGCAGGAGTATCTGCTGAAGGCAGTTTCAGGTGAAGAGGACGGACGGTTTAACCGATTTATGGTGGGGGATGTAAAGCAGAGCATTTATAAATTCCGACTGGCAAGACCGGAGCTGTTTCTGGAAAAGTATGAGACATATGAACATCAGGCTCCTGCATGCCAGAGGATAGATCTGGCAAAGAACTTCCGCAGCCGTGTACAGGTGGTGGATGCCGTGAACGATGTGTTTGGGCGGATGATGAGTACGGAGGTGGGCGGAATTGCATATGACCACAGGGCTGCATTGTATGCGGGCGCGGTTTATCCGGAAAATGACGGATGTGTCAGTGAACTGATATTGGTGGATAAACCGGATAAAGATGATGAACTGAGTGCAAAACAGGCGGAAGCGCTGGCCATTGCCCGTAAAATAAAGTCGCTGCGGGAAGGGTTTCCGGTGACAGACAGGGCAGGCGGGGGAGAAAGGCCTGCGAAATACGGGGATATGGTAATTTTGCTGCGAACCAACAGCGGCTGGGATGAGGAATTTAAGGAAGTGTTGGAGCAGGAGGGCATTCCGGTATATATTACTTCGAAAACCGGATATTTTGCGGCAGTGGAAGTACAGGAGCTGCTGCAGCTTCTGCGGGTACTGGACAATCCCTGTCAGGATATTCCGCTGTTTGGTGTGATGAAATCGGTTTTCGGAGGTTTTACGGAAGAGGAGGCGGCAAGGATCCGCAGCCATGTAAAGGAGGGCAGCCTCTATGAAGCGCTGAAGGCGTTTGCAGTGGATTATGGGGGATATGAGGGCGGAAAGGACGGTATATGCAGCAGCCCGGGAGCGGAGAACGGTGACGGGAGCGGAGACGTACAGGGAGTGGTATCGCCGCGGTGCCATGAGGAATCAGGCGCGGCGGGGACCGATACGGGAAAGGGCGAAGAAAACGGGAAGACAGCGGCGGAACAGGGAAATCAGGAGGAAGGAGAGGCGTTGGACAGGAAGCTTCTGGGGCAAAGGGCGGCGGCTTTCCTGCAGATGATTGCTTCTTACCGGGCATGCACGGTATATCTTCCCATTCGAGAGCTGCTGACTAAGCTGATCAATGATTTCGGCTATCTGGAGTATGTGACAGCGCTGCCCACAGGAAGCAGGAAGCGGGCAAATGTGGAGATGCTTCTGACGAAGGCTTCCGATTTTGAGAAAACCAGCTATTTCGGCCTATTTCATTTTATAAGGTATATGGATCAGCTTGAAAAATACGACGTGGACTACGGCGGGGCGGAGGAGCTGGACGAGAATGCGGATGTAGTGCGCATCATGAGCATCCATAAGAGCAAGGGGCTGGAGTTTCCGATTACTTTTGTAGCGGGCATGGGCAAGCGTTTTAATATGCAGGACGTGAACCAGTCCCTGATACTGGATATGGATATGGGGCTGGGTACCGACTATGTGGATCCGGACAGACGTATCCGCAATAAAACGCTGCGAAGGACAGCCCTGTCCAGGAAGCTGCGGGAGGAAAGCCTGGCGGAGGAGATGAGGCTGCTCTATGTGGCAATGACCCGTGCCCGTGAGAAGCTGGTTATGACAGGGGTTGTGGAGAATGCCCGGGAAAAGTGGGAACGGCAGTCAGAACTTGGGGGAGGAAGGCTGACGTACCTGGACTTCATGGAGGCGGGCAGCTTCCTGGATTTCCTGTTTCCGGTCCTGCCCGGAACCAGCGTGGAGGTGTCTGTGGCCGAACGGGAGGAAGCGGCCGTGGGAGAAATCAGGGAACAGCTGCAGCTGTCAGGAAGAAGGGAAGCTTTGGCGATTGCGGTGCAGCAGGAAGATTCCGAGGCGGAACGGAATCTCAGAAGGTGCCTGAATGCCGTATATCCCTATGCTATGCTGTCGGATCTCTATACGAAGACAACGGTGTCGGAGTTGAAAATTGCCGCCATGGCGGACCGGGATGAGGCAGCTTACCATACTTTTGAGGAGAAAGAGATACAGCCCTATATTCCCGGCTTCAGGAGGGAAGAGGAGAAAGTCAGCGGACCTGTACGGGGAAATGCGTACCACAGGGTGATGGAACTGCTGGACTTCGATGCCGTTATGAAGTGCCTTGGGGGAGAAGACAGGGGAGCGGATTCGCACTTATTTTCCGCAGTGCAGGCATTCCTGGAGAAGGAAGTAGCGGAAAAGCGCCTTACAGAGGAATATTTCCGGGCAGTGAATATACGGAAAATTGCCCATTTTCTGCGTACTCCGCTGGCAGCCCGTATGTATAAGGCACAGCAGGGCGGTAAGCTGTTTCGGGAGCAGCCCTTTGTACTGGGTATTGACGCGCGCAGGCTGAAAAGCGGATTCCCGTCTACGGAGACAGTCCTCATTCAGGGAATCATCGATGTGTTTTTTGAGGAAGAGGACGGCCTGGTTTTGCTTGATTATAAGACGGATTCCGTGGCTTCCATGAAGGAATTGTGGAACCGCTATGAAACCCAGCTGGATTATTACCGGGAGGCAATTTGCAAGATATACGGAAAGCCGGTGAAAGAGCGGATATTGTATTCTTTTCATCTGGAGGAATATTCGCTATGAAGAAAGGACTTTGACGGCGGGACAGGCGGAAGGCGGCGCTTTGCGCACACCAGCCTCCTCCATCCCGCAGGCCGAAGTGTATTCTGGGCAGAACAGACCTATCAAGGGGACGGCGCCGCATTTGCCGTTCCGGCATTATACCGCAGCTGCCGTATTTTGTGCTTCTGCCTCCTCGGGAAAATAAATTTCATACCATACTAGAAAGGCATACACTGCCCACAGCTTGCGGTTGGTATTGCCCCGTCCGCAGCCGCGCCCGGTCATCAGTTCATCCAGGGCTTCCCGGTGAAAGAATTTCTCGGCGGCAGGGGAGTGGAAAGTGCGGATGATATGTTCGGAGCCTGTTTCCGAACTCAGGAAATGTCCCAATGGTACCGGAAATCCCAGTTTTCTGCGATTGGAACTGGCAGCGGGCAGATGGCGGGCGGCAACCTGACGGAACAGATATTTCGACACCTGTTTCTTCTGTTTAAATTGCGGGGGCAGATAGCGGGCTGCTTCAAACACTTCTTTGTCCAGATAAGGAACCCGCAGTTCCAGGGAGTGAGCCATGCTCATGCGGTCCGCCTTCTGCAGGATATCACCCGGAAGCCAGTGGAGCAAGTCTATATACTGCATGCGGCTGGCGTCATCCAACTGGCCGGCATCTGCATAGTCTTTTGCCAGAAATGCCTGAGGGGAGAGGGCCTGGGTTTTGGTTTTCAATAACCGGTTTCTCTCTTCGGCGGTGAAAAGGTTCGCATTTCCGATGAAGCGTTCTTCCACAGACATACTGCCGCGGATGAGGAAGCTTCGCCCCCGCATATCCGGGAGACGCTTGGCAAGGCCGGCAATTCCTTTTCGAAGGAGCGAAGGAAGCTTCTGGTACAGATGCAGCGCATTGGGTTCGCAGTAGATGCAGTATCCGCCGAACAGTTCGTCGGCGCCTTCTCCGGAGACTACCACTTTTACCTGACGGGCGGCTTCCCGGGAGAGAAAATACAAGGCTACTGCGGAAGGATCGCCGGAGGGTTCATCCATATGGTAGAGTACTTCCGGTACGGCATCCCAGAATTCTTTTTCGGAGATTTGCTTTCCGCTATGGGAAAGATGTAATTCTTCGGCCAGTTCTCTTGCGAACGGCATTTCGTTATAACGGCTCTGTCCCTTGCCGAAGCCTACGGTAAAGGTTTTGTTTCCTGTAAATTCTGCCGCAATCAGGCTGGAATCCACGCCGCCGGAGAGGAAGGAACCTACTTCCACATCTGCTGCCATGTGGGTTTTTACGGAATCTGAGATGGCCTGGTCCAGACGGGAAATCCAATTTTCCATGTCCGTATACGCATTTTTTTTACCGGTCCTTTTCCGGGGTTTGCTTGAGAAACGTTTCCCGTTTTTTTCTTCAGGCTTTTCGGAACAACCCGGATATAGTTCCGGTACAAAATACTCCGTCAGCTCCAGACAGGAAGTTTTTCGATCGTATTTCAGGAAATGTCCCGGTTTCAGCTGCCAGATATCCTGGAAAAAGGTTTTCTCCAAAGCGGAATATTGGAAGGAGAGATATTGCGCAAGGGCTTCCTGGTTTAACTTCTTTTTATAAGAAGGATGAGGGAGGATTCCCTTGATTTCCGAGGCAAAGACGAGACTGCTGTCTGTCAGGGCATAGTAAAAGGGCTTGATGCCGAAAGGGTCTCTTGCCGCATAGAGACGCCCGTTTTTTTCATCCCAGATAGCGAAGGCGAACATGCCGCGCAGATGTTCCGGCAGGGTATCGCCCCATTCCTCATAGCCATGGAGAAGAACCTCTGAGTCGCCCTGCGTGGAAAAGTGATGCCCGACAGCGATAAGCTCCCGGCGGAGTTCCTGATAATTGTAGATTTCCCCGTTGAACACCAGCACCAGGTCGCCGCTTTCATTTGCCATGGGCTGTACGCTTCCTTCCAGATCAATGATGCTGAGCCTGCGGAAGCCAAGGGCCGCGGTTTCCGACATCCAGCTTTTTCCCTGATCCGGTCCCCGGTGAATCAAAGCAGCCATCATCATTTCCAGGATATGTTCCCTGGAGAGCGGGGCTTTGGCTGAAGCAATGTTGTTTCGGTTTCTTTCTATAAATCCGCATATTCCACACATAATGCATAACTCCTTTGTACGATTTCCTTTGTCTGTCTTGTGGATATCAGTATAAAGGGGGGTTATTTCTTATGCATCACAAACGTGTTTCAAAAATGTATCCGGTTGTAAACTTTTATGGAAGTTATAGCCGGAAACGGTAAAGAGGAGCATAATTACAATTCCAGTATGATACATCTTCTGTGCCCCATTTCGTCGTCTTCAAAGGTTTCCAGCAAAATGCGCCTGCTCTGCGCATCGTACTCCATATTCAGGAGGTTCTGCACATTCTTGTACAGCAGGTGCCGCTCAGTGCCGTCTGCCGGGTAGAGGTACAGGTCTGCGGACTGGATATCCCAATAATTCCGGGTGGTATACGGAGTGGCGCCGCTGTCCCCTATGTAAGTGTTTTGGGTATTGGCTGTGCCCTGGGTTTCAACCGGCATGGTGCCGGCTGTCTGAATGAGCAAAGCCAGGATATCGCCGGATGCAAGCGGAATAAAGTCCCAAACCGGCTCGGAGAAGGTCAGGGGCTGGTAGTTGTCTTGAAGTGTGTTCATGTTTTTAACGGAGAGCGTGAGTGTATCCGGCATGTAATACAAAAGGTCGTTGTCGTTATCATATTGAAATTGAATATAGGGCATTCCCGTGTAGTTGAATAAATAAGCCATACTGTGACCGATATGATTCGGATCCAGAAGTTCCAGCATGGAAAGGTCGTCTTCCGGGTTAGTTTCGTTGAACTCTTTTCCAAGGAGGTATAGCCGGCCTTTTTCTCCGAAGCGAAGCCCTGTGGAAGCATTGATATCCGGCTCAACACCTTCGCCGGGGATTTTATACAGCAGATTTACGGAAATATCATCGGCGCTGTCATGGATAAAAGTCAGCAGGGCAGGAGAAGGGGACTCGGAATAGCTGCACAACTGTGCGTTCAGCACCTGTTCATCCACTTCGGCTTCGGTATATAACAGTTCGTCCGGCGGATAAAAGACGCTGTAGGAATCTGACGACTGCGTTACGGTCCAGTATTGTTCCCTGTCTGCAAAAGTATTCCTGCGGCAGTCGTATATGGGAACCAGGTGTTTTCCACCGGTGACAGTACCCGCCGCATCAAAGGTAACCCAGCGCCCGTCCGGGGAAAAGGAACCCTTCAACGGGTCGTCATTATGGATACCTTCATATAGAAGCCAGGGATCCTGGGAATCAAGGGAGCAAAGCCAGATGAAGCAGGTATCCCAGATTGTGGAGCGGATATAAACCAGCATTTGTGTCCCGTCAGGGGAGGGCAGGAGCTGGCTGATATAGAGATCGTCACACATTAGGTTGGGGTTTGCAGGCTCAAACCAGTCTTCCCAAAATCGGAAGAATTCGCCCATGGTATCATAAAAGCCGTAGCGGTAATCCACCTGTCTGTAAACCAGCTTTTCGTCGTCATCACGTTCGTCAAATGCGATGATATGAATTTCGTTTTCCCCGCAGCCTTCCAGGAATGCGCTTTGCATCAGCAGGTCGCGGGTGGTATAGGTGTAGGCGTATATCTTTTTTACAGTGAAATCTTTTGCAGGGTCCTGGGATTCCGCCGCTTCCGTGTCCGGCTGGGACCTGCTGAGCAGGAGTGTTTTTTCTTCCGGAGTGCAGCCTGTGAGGAGCAGGAGTGCGGTCAGGAACATAGGGAGGCGGAGACATATTCTCTTTTGCTGTTTTGCTGTGTGTATCATGCTGTTTTGTTTCCTTGTAAATTATTTTCAAGGCTTATTTGCATCTTTATTATGGAGATTTGACGGTATACTGACGCCGGTTTCCGCTTTCAGACGGATGTAAAATATGGTCTGTACGCCGGGTTTGCTTTTTACGCTGATTAAGCCGTTGTGTTCTTCCATGATTTTCTTGCAGATGGACAGGCCCAGGCCGGAACTTCCCCGTTCACGGGAGTAAGCCTTGTCTACCCGGTAAAACGGCTCGAATATTTTTGACTGTTCCTCTTTATCCAGCCCTTTTCCGCGGTTGCGGACAGCCAGCCATACATAGCTTTTTTTCCGGACGCCGTCCATGCGGATTGTAGTGTGGCTGTCGCCGTATTTGATGGCATTGTCCACCAGATTGATCAGCACCTGGCGCAGGCGCTCCTCCACACCCAGTACCCACAGGCTTTCCGGAAAATCAGTCTCAATCTGCATATCGTACCGTGCCGCCTTGATTTCCAATGTCTGGGCCACATTCCGGGCCGTATGGCTTAAATCCACCGGCACCCGTTTCATATAGATGCCCTTGTCGGACATTTCCAGAAGCTGCAGCACCATTTGATGCATCCGGGTACTTTCCTGCAGAATCTGATGCAGCCCCTGGTCGGTGAGATTTTTGTCCTCACCCTGGTCGGCTTCCATGAGCTGGGCATATCCCTGGATAGTGGTGAGGGGAGTTTTCAATTCATGGGTCATATTATTATAGAATTCCTGGCGGCTGCCCATAAGCCTGACAATCTGATCTTTGTCCGCCTGCATTTTTTTGAATTGGGAACCGATGGTTTCCAGCATTACGCTGAAGTTCCTGGACAGTTCGCCTATCTCGTCACGGCGTCCGGAATCCGCGAGCTGGGCCAGCATCTGCATATTTACCTCTTCCCGGGACAAATCACGCACAACCTGGCGGGAAATTTCGGTCAGCTTCCATACAGGTACCAGGAGCCTGTTGATAAAAAATGCCAGCAATAAGAAAATAAACGCAAATACGGCTGCGGTTGCCTGATAGACCAGACGCTCGCTTTGGTTTGTTTGAGAGAACATCTGGGAGAAGTCCAGGCGGTAACGTATGATGCCAAGGGTCCTGTCCTCAATAACCACCGGCATGGAAAAATAGACCAGCATGCTGTTGGAGTCCGGGTAGGTCATGGTTAAAGCAGCGTTTCCGGCCAGGGCCTGATGCAGGTCGTTTCCGCTTCCTTCCTGCTGAAGCTGAGTGCTGCCGGCGAGATACTGGCCGTCGGTGTCCAGTACACAGAAATTTCTCCCGCCCAAAGGTTCCAGCTCCCGGACAATATCTTCTGAAATCTGCAGGTATCCTTCGGCATCGTTATTGGCATTTTGGAGCATCAGGAGCTGGCGGATATATACGAGCGTGTTTTCCTGCCGATTCTGCAGTTCGCGTATAACCTGTTCTTCCGTATTCTGCTGAAGCCTGGCATGAATACTGCCGTAGAGGATACAGCCGCCTGCCACGAATACAGCCAGGAGGATCAGGGTCATCTGCCGTCGGATTCCGAGAAGGCAGGTTACTTTAAGCCGGGACATATTTGTACCCCACGCCGAAGACAGTCACCAGAGAGTCTTCCAGACCGGTTTTTTTACGAATGCGCTGTACATGGATGTCCACGGTCCTGGTATCGCCGGCAAAATCATAACCCCATATCTGATCCAGCAGCGCCGTTCTGGTAAATACCTGGCGGGGATGCTTCAGAAAACAGACCAGGAGTTCATATTCTTTGGGGGTCAGGCTTAATAGTACGCCGTCGCGATATACACAGTGCTCCCGCTCGGATATGGTCAGGCCACCGCAGGACAGCCGGTCGCCGGTGTCAGTTCCCTGGGATTTGTCAAAACGGCGCAGGATGGTTCGCACCCTGGCAACCACTTCCCGCAGGTCGAAGGGCTTGGTAATATAATCATCGGCGCCGGATTCCAGGCCGTAGAGCTTGTCCTCCACGTTGCCCCTGGCCGTAAGCATGATGATGGGAATCCGGTAGCGTTCGGTCAGCATCCGGCATACATCTACCCCGCTGATATCCGGCAGCATCCAGTCTAAAAGTATCAGGTCGGGAGGATCACTGCAGGCGGCGGAGAAGCCTTCGCTGCCGGTGTGGGCGCACTGTACCTGGAAGCCTTCCTTTTCGAAGCTGTATTTCAGGATGTCTGCAATGGGTTTTTCGTCTTCAATGATCAGGATTTTTCTGTCTTCCATATGATGTTTCCTCGGTTTATATTTCTTTATTTAGTCTATAAGGTAAGTATAACGCGAATGTCTCGGAATTGTAAACAATCTGTATCTAAAAAGATGAAAAGACCGGAAAAGTGCAGAAATGTAAAAAAGTTCGCCTTATGTGCAAGTAAGGCGAACCTTTTTTTATAACATAAACTATTCTATACCATTTATCTGCACATTGCAAGCGGAATTTTTCCTTTTACATTTTTTGGCAGTTTTGCCGTCTTATAATTGTATTTTTCTGCGCGTTTACTGCAAATTGCTGCTTTTATGGCGACTTTCCAAAGTATATCTTTCAAGCTATAAATGAAATATTGATTTGTATCATTCCGAAAAACATTTGACCTGCATCATGGCATGCCACAGGATTTTTAATCAGATGTTTATATGAAAAAAACGCCGTAATGCAAAAACATTGAAAATGCAGGCGGTATCTCAAGGTGTTACTGCAAAAAAAGGTTCGCCTTACTTGCACATAAGGCGAACTTTTTGGAAAAGAAAAGATACACAAACAATGTATATTTATACCACATAGCCTGAGAAACGCAGAAGACAGAACGGAGGTTCGAAATTGATCGATTACAAACCATTCTGGGAGACGCTGAAGCAGTCGGAGGAAACCACATACACCCTGGTCACACGACACCGGATTTCAGGGGCGACCATAGACAAGCTCCGGAAGAACAAACCTGTGAATACCACCACGCTGGATGGGCTGTGCGGTATATTTGAGTGCGCCCTGCAGGACATTGTGCGGTATGTGCCGGACAGAAAAGAGAAAGAACAGGGTAAACAGGATATATAATTGGGCATCAAAGAGCAAATATTGCTTGTATTGATTAGCAGGTGCGCCGGAGCGCACAAGGGAGTGTAGATATGAAAAAAGCAGCAGACAACAGCCAGGACAGAAAGGGCAGCCGCGGATGGAGGGCTGCGTGCGTCCTGTTCCTTGCGGGGGCAGCGGCGTGTACGGCGGTGGCATGCGCGGGGAAAGAGAACCAGTCCGGGGCTGAGGATACATATGAGGAGCTGGCGGAGCAGACAAACGGGGCGGCCACACAGGAACCTGCGGAGGAACCCACGGCGGAGCCGTCTGCGACAGAAGCGCCGGAAGAAAAGGACCCCCTGGCCGTGCTGGAGGGGATGGGCGTACCCATTCCGGACAAGGCAGTGGATTTCGCGCAGCTGCGGGAGGACACCAACGAAGACATCTACGCCTGGATTTACATACCGGGTACCAAGATAGATTACCCGGTGCTGCAGCACCCCACGGACAATACCTACTACCTGGATTACAACCTGGACGGAAGTAAAGGATATCCCGGGTGCATTTATACGGAGGATTACAATCAAAAAGATTTTACCGACCCCAATACGGTGCTGTACGGCCACAACATGAAGAACGGCACCATGTTTGCCGGCCTTCATAAGTACGGGGACGCCGAGTACCTGGAGGAACACCCTTACGTATATATATATACGGAGGAAGGGCTGCTGGCCTATGAGATATTTGCCGCGTACCAGTCCGGGGACGAGCATATCCTGTATGCCCATGACGGGTTTGCGGACAGGGAGGTATTCGGGGAATACATAGAAGAGATACTGGACATGCGGTCCATGGGAAGCGTGCTGAAAGAGGAAGCGGAGGTTACACCGGACAGCCGTATCCTTACTCTGTCAACCTGCATCTCTGGAAAGCCCAATAACCGTTTTCTGGTACAGGGGGTACTGCTGAATGGCGAGTAGAAAGAGGTACGGCGCGGGAGAGGGGATGCCTGCCGGGCGGGGAAAAAAAGCAGGGCACATACTGATGGCTGCGGTGCTGGCTGCGGCAGTCCTGATAACCCTGGTGGCGGCGGGTTTCCTGATACTCCAGGTGCTGGGAAAGGGAAACCTGTACGGCAGTGCCAGCAGCGATGCCCTGGTGATGAACCTGTCGGACATGGCGGTGGAATTCGGCGGCGATGTACAGGCAGGGGAAGGGGATGAGGACTGGCAGCCGGGGGATGTGCGGTACAACGGCATTCATTACCGCTACAACGAGGATATCCTGACATTTCTTTTCCTGGGAATTGACAGGATGGGGGAAGTAACGCCCGTAGCGGACGGGATGGACGGCGGACAGTCGGATGCCATCTTCCTGCTGGCACTGAACCCGCATAAAAAGGAGGCGGCGGTCATCGGCATCCCCCGGGACACCATGACGGAGGTGGAAACCTACAGCAGGAGCGGGTCCTACACGGGAACCGTGAAAACCCAGCTGTGCCTGCAGCACGGCTACGGGGACGGGGCGCAGCTTAGCTGTGAGCGGAGCGTGGAGGCGGTGTCAGGGCTTTTCTACGGGCTGCCCATCCACGGGTACTGCGCCATTAACATGGGTGCCATCCCGCTGCTCAACGATGCCATAGGGGGCGTTACGTTGAAATCCCTGGAAACGCTGGATTTTAAGGACTTCCGTGCGGAGGAGGGGGAGGAGCTGCACCTTATGGGGATGGACGCCTACTACTACCTGCACAACAGGGACACCGCCAGCTTCAACAGCGCGGGAAGGCGCCTGCAGAGGCAGAAGCAGTACCTGACAGAATATGTATCGGCTGCCATTGGGGCAGTGAAGGAAGACATTACCCTGCCGGTATCCCTGTACGGGACGCTGAGCAAGTACATGGTGACGGACATCACAGTGGATGAGGTGGGCTACCTGGCCACCCAGGTGACAGGCTATCGCCTTGGGGAGATACATTCCCTGAAGGGAACCACGGTGATGGGGAAGGAATTCGAGGAATTCTACCCGGATGAGGAGGCACTGTACGGGCTGATCCTGGAAGTGTTTTACGAGGAAGTATAAAGGAAATGAGGCTTTTTCAAAAGTCATGGAGTGTACAGGGCATTTAACCGGCACACCCTTCGGGAAAGGCGGAGCCGGCCCGGGAAGAAGCCGCTTAAGAAGGTATCCTGCCGCAAGGCTTGATATAACCACATGAATATAAGGGAAGGAGGAAATGACCCAATGAAAAAATTTACCAAAATGCTGGCACTGGGCCTGGCAGCAGCGCTGACATTCGGCATGACTGTAAGCGCGGCACCCAGCAAGGACACAATTGACAACGTAGAGGACGCAGTTAATGTCATTATTGACGAGGCAGGTGTCCAGGACGCCAACGGAAACAAGCTTGAGAATCCCCCCAAGGTGGAGGCTGTAAAGCTGCCTGAGACCGTGTACAGCGAGGCGTTCGGCAAGAATTACGACGAGGCATGCAGCAAGGCAATCAACAGCCCTGCAGTGAGCCCGAAGATTGACGCAGTATTTGCGGAAGTGTTCCCCGGCGTTTCCACTGACAGGATGGAACTGTACAGCGACATCATTGACATCAGCGTGAAGGAGGGAGACATCCCTGCAGGCGGCCTGTATGTACCCGTATGGCTTGCCGGTGACGACGAGGCCTATGTAGTGGCACACTGGAACGGTCAGTCATGGGAAGTACTGCAGACCAAGGTGGAGAACGGCGTTGTGTATGCGCTTTTCACGACAGGTTTCTCACCTGTGAGCCTTACCATTGTAACTGTTGGGGAAGAAAAGCCCGGCAACGACAATGAAAAGCCCAATGATGATGACAACAACAGCAGCTCTGATAACTCCGATGACAAGACCTCGGCACCGGCATCACCCAAGACCGGTGAGACCATGCCCGTGGCAGGCATCCTGGCAGTTATCTGCCTTGCAGGCGCAGCTGTATGTGCAAAGAAGGTTCGTTACAACAGATAACGGGACCAGCAGTTCCATAAGAGGCGTGTTTTCAGCGCCGTGTTCAAAGGTGGGAAGCCGCTTGGGTTTCCCACAGCAGAAAAAACAGATTAATCATGCATGATTAATTGGCGGGAGGAATCCCGTTCCATAATCTAATTATTTTAACAATCAATATCCTTAGGCATGTGGTTGCCCCGCCCTCCCTGCAGGAGTAGGGAGGGCGGGGCGGGATAAAGAGGAAGGG
>OFFK01000484.1_pt1 | contig 35186 bp, 32 predicted proteins | sample 1521361 | NCBI WGS metagenome assembly OFFK01 (sample SAMEA3504096, study PRJEB24116) | mouse gut metagenome | biome: mouse gut; feature: mouse-associated habitat; material: faeces | place: Denmark | collected 2011 | reverse complement strand
TATATGCTTCTATATAATAAGATATAGTCCGACAAATTGGGAAACTTTTATTTAAGGAAGTGGAAACTATGCTATATATTGATTCAATGTGGGAATATATTGTTAATTTCTTAGAACTGGCTTTGTTTCTAATATTTATCCATACAAAATTGCATATTCGAGCAAATTATAAACATCAAGCAGTTTGGATGTTTCTTTTCGTATCCATTCAGTTTGCTGTTTTATGTACGCTCAATAAAATGGGAATATCATCCTATGTCCCCCTGATATCATCTTGTGTATTAGATATTGTATATGCAATTTTGTTTTATCGTGATAATTTGATTCTCCGTATCTTTTGGGGATTCTCATATTCCATTATATGTTTAGTTGCAGAACAGATTACATTCTTTATTCCAGTAACGCTTTATAAAGGAGCATCTTTGGAATTGTTATCAGGTGGGGAATTGCGAAAGCCATATACTATGCTGTACTTGGCAATGATAGCGATTTTTGTATTGTTATTTCATTATATTGGAAATAAAGACATATCTCTTTCCTCTTTCCAAAAAGTTGCATATATTTGTATCGCAATTTCTGGACTTGCAATCGGACACTACATATTAAGGCTGACTTTGGAATCTGTTGATAAATTTGATGATTCTTCCTTTTCGGCAAGACTCTCTTTGATTAACTTATTTTTTATTGTTTTGTTTTTGGCATTGATGCAATACATTTATCTGCTAGGATATTCAAAAGAAGAAAACATACGATTATTGGAAGAACAAAAGATTTATGAGCTGGAAAGGACTGAGTTCAATAGCTTATCTGAGACAGCAGAACGATTACGAAAAATGAAACACGATATGCAGATTTATGTGGATGCAATCAACGTATTAGCAAAAGACAAGAAATGGGATGAACTTATAGCATATACAGAGCAATACCATAACACTCTTACAACTACGCAAAGTGCCATAGCAACGGGAAATATTGCTATTGACTGTATACTTACCGCCAAACTTTATTATGCTGAAAAACACGGAATTAAGACAGAATATTCTATTATGGCTCCTGAAAATTTTCCGCTTGATTCTGTTGAACTTTCATCCATACTTGGAAATATATGGAATAATTCCATTGAAGCAGGAGAAAGACTTATAATCTCTAATCCAACCGAGCATCCGTACATTTATTTTTATATTAAACCTTACCAGAATATGATACTGATCCACATTGAAAATAATTATGATGGTGTGATAAAATGTAGCATTGATGGAGACATTTTGAGTGTCAAACAAGGAAAAGAACATGGACTGGGGATAAGACGAGTAAAAGAGCTTGTAGAAAAGGCAGATGGCGTATTGCAGATTACATCTGATAATAAAATTTTTTCCGTGCATATTATGATACCAGATAAGGAGAATGACAAACTACTATGAAAATGAAAATAACCATACTGGAAGATTCTGTGATTGAATTAGAACGACTGAAAAATGGAATAAGAAAATATGGGCAGCAATATGATTGGGATATTGAAATTGACGAATACAAATCGGGCGAAGAATATTTTTCAAAAAACTCCGAATGCACCACTATACAGGCTTCAGCATTTTTCCTTGACATACAAATGGGGCAAATGAATGGAATTGAGGTCGCTAAACGCCTTCGGGAATCTGGGTATCATGGGATTATTGTATTTTTAACAGCCTTTAGAGAATATGTATTCCGAGGATATGAAGTCAGAGCTTTAAACTACTTGCTTAAACCCGTCAAAGAAAATACTCTTTTTCTGTGTTTGGATGAAATTGCGAAAGAGTTATCTAATAATACATACATTTACCGAAACAAGCAAGAAATTGTAAGTATTCCCTACACAGATATATTGACATTTTCGAGCAGATTACATTATGTTGATATATTGACTGTAGACGGCAAATGCTATGAACAAATGTCTACCCTAAATAAGATTATTGTCCATTTGCCAAGTGAATTTATCCGAACCCATCGTTCTTATATTGTAAATATGGCACATATCTATCGTATTACATCAGGAACGATTGAATTGTCAAATCATCTGACTACACAAATTGCACGTTCTTATTCCAAAGATGTGATAAGTGCTTTCGCCAAATATACAACAAGATTTGATGCAAGCGGGGATTTTGAATGATTACGAAGTGGGCTACATCTATTGCTCATAAGTTAGCAGAACTATCAGGGGAGGATGTTTCTGCGGATCAATTAGAAATATACATATATGGCTTAGAATGTTTCTTGAATATTTTTATAACCATAGTGTTATTGTTCGTATGGGGAGTTTTATCACATACACTCGGCTATACCCTAATTTGGGTAATTACCTTTTCATTGTTACGGCATTATACCGGAGGTGCCCATGCTCCAACGCAGTTAACATGTATCTTAGGCAGCTTTTTTCTCGGTTGTCTTGATAAGTGGGCTATAATCTATTTAAAGCCAACTGTACTAGGATATTTGATACTTGTCCTTATGTGTATATTATTTGCACCTATAAGTAGCCATAAAATATGTTTATCTGCCAAACAAAAGTGGATACATAAATTTATTTCTGTGGTAATTGTTAGTATTGGGCTTTTGCTGTTTTATAAAATTGGGAACACGAAGATGAATACCACATTGTTTTATTCCTTTTGTTGCGTAGTTATTCTAACGATAGTCGAAACAATTAAAAATCTAATGAGACGCTTTACAAAATAGTAGGATGACTTTTCATAAATATTCAAAAAAGATAAAGAATTTGATGGTCTTTATCTTTTTTGAATTTAATTAGATTATCTAGCTCCTCTGTCTGCTGGCGAACGATAGTTAAAAACTCTGTCCTGTTCCCGTTTCTGAACTTCTGCCTGCTTTTCTGCAAGCTTTCTGTGGGTGGATTTTTCTCCATACTTTGATTCCCAGTCCTTTGTCGCTTTGACATAGGCTTCATACTCGGACTTGCCTTGCTTGTAGTCTTGCAGGAACGCATCTACCGTTGGATATTTGTAATCCTGTACGCCCGACTACTTGATAAGGTGGCTGGAGAATAAAATCGAATAACAAAAACTTTCCCTTGTAGATACCTCATAAGGGCAAAAACAAGGGAAAAGGATACATATAGGGTGGCAAGGCATACCGCCAAGCCGCATAAAATAAGGAAAGTTAGGATTTTAGTTATACAAATTTAAATTTTTCGTTTTGAACACCGCTTTCAGACGCGTTCAGAAGCAACTGTAGAGCTGATACGCTTAGGATTGGAGCAGCTCAAAAAAGAAGAGGCCTCAAAAGAGGCAACAGAAGACAAAAACGCCCAGTGACCGGCCGCGCACATAAATAGCCCGGTGGACAACTATCCTATTACCAGGACGGCTGCCCATCGGGCTATTTTGATTTTCATTTTCATTCCTTTCGATGCGGCTTACAGCCCAAAGGCTTTCCTGGCGTTCTCCACATCATCGGGACTGCAGCCTACGGTCTCCGCAATCTGTTTGTCCGCAAAGCCGGGATTGCGCTGTATTGCCTTGAATATCTGCGCCGATAGAATCAGACCCTTTTCCAGGCCCTTTTCCCAGCCTTTCTGCATCGCCTCCTGCTGCTTTACCTGAATATCTTCCTCATAGTCGTATTCCGCTATCAGCATATTCGTCACCTCGCTCCCTTTCCGTTTCAGATAGTCCGACAGGATTCCCTGCTGGATACACTCATTGATTGCCTTTTTTATCGCATCTTCTTCTATCGAGTTCTTCCTCACCTTATCCACGAACAGGCTGTATTCTCTTAATATCCCACATTTCTCCAGGATGATATGCGCCTTGTGGGAATTAATGTTTATGACCTTTACGGTCAGCTCCGCGGAGTTTCCGCCAGGGGCATCCAGAAAGGCATCAGACAGCCTCAGCTCCTGCTCCTGCGGGAACTCCTCCGTCCCATTATAAAATGTATAGAACTCCGGAGTCGGTATCTTTACCTGCATCGTCCTGTACCGGGCCTTTTTCTCCACCAGCTGCTCATAGGCCCTCCCCACGTACATCAGGCAGCGCAGGGGCATATTGGGATTCACGGTGCTCTGGTGCTCCCCCAGCACCAGCACCCTGCCTTCCACCTCAAAGGAGATGTCATTCTTGAAATTCTTGTACAGCACATCCCCGACCCTTACCTTCCGGATGATGCTTCATGCAGTGCATTGTACAAGCTCAGCAGATTCTTCTTCGCGGACTCGTCCTCGTAGAACAGATCCACGAAAAGGCTGTCCTTGTGTTCACGGTTCTCAGTACCCATCGCCCCACCGTCTCCTTTCTTCTTGTTTCCATCATAGTATGACCTGACAGTTCTGTCAAGCAGCCCTTACATCCTCGTGGGGAGGGGGATTCTATGCCCTTTTGCACCCTACAGGTTTTACAAGGCTTTCATACTTATAACTTATATATTTTTTCTATACTCTATACTAAATCAAATATCTCGCAACCTCTCCAAATAGACATGCAAGCGACACAAATTAGTCCTTTAGGGCATGTTCACCTGATTCGCTGCCATCCCTATATAAAATGCAAGAAAGCTGATGATACTCATACTGCGGATGAAAATCACAGGGAACACCAAATTTATCCATATAGGGCAGTTCATTCAGTTCCAGAAAACCATCCACCGCTTCCTGTAAATCCTCAACTGACCATGTTGACATTTCTTCCGTATTAGGGTCAACTGGCCATGATGCCATCTCGACAATCTCAAAGACTTCACTGCACTTTCTTTCTGCAAGCAAATCCACTACTTTCTTCACAGTCGGCTCGGCAAGATGGGGCAATTCCCCTTTTTCCAATTCTTTGATATCCTTTAAGGTGTACTTTCTCTCATTCAGCATATTTACTATTTTATCTATCGTTTCTTCCATACACTTCATCCTCCTAAATTCCGATTGAACAAAATCGCTGCGCGATGGCTGGCCAAGGCTATGGCGCAGCTTTTCTTTTCCTAAAAACAGTGGACAGGAACGTCCCAAGATAGTATTGTTTAAGTGCGACCAAAACATACTTCGAATACGGGCATATCCCTGACCACTGCTTATGATAAGAATAACACCCTCCTGCTGTATTGGCAAGCACTTTTATTTTGCAAATGCCTCTCCATAAAAAGATATTCCGTAACTGCTGACTGTCTGATTTTATGGAGGAACCGATATGAACGAAAAATATATGCTGCCTCTCGAAGAAGAAGCAAAAATCAGGAACCTTAAGAACCGTTCTGTTCTCTGTTATAGAAACTATGCATCCTATTTTCTGAACTATATGAACTATGTGGGCGAAGACCCGCAGGAGCTTTCCTGCCAGGATGTCCGAGACTTCCTTCTTGCAAAGAAGGAAGAAGGACTCAAGGCCACCACACTCAACCTTTACAATTCAGCCATCCGTTTCTTTTACAGGAACGTCCTGCATATCCTCTGGGATGATGTCAGGGTGCCCCGCATGCGCATCGACCATAAGCTCCCCACCGTTTTGTCCAGGCAGGATATTGACGGGCTCCTTGATTCAACCGATGACCTGAAATACAGGGCGATGTTTGCCACCATGTATTCTTCCGGCCTGAGGGTTTCTGAAGTCATCCACCTGCATTACGAAGACATTTCCCGGACGAACATGCAGATCCATGTGCGGGAGTCCAAAAGCCGGATGGACAGGTACACCATCCTGTCCAGGCGCAGCCTCGACCTCCTTACGGAATACTGGTTCCGGTGCGGCAGGCCCCGGGATATCCTCTTTCCAAATAAGTTTACCGGCGGTTACCTTACGGTGTCTACGTTAGAACAGGTCATGCGCCGCTGTGTCAGGAAAGCGGGGCTTCCGGCAGGCGCCACTCCCCACAGTCTCCGCCACAGCTTTGCGACCCATCTTATGGAGGCAGGGGTTGACGCCCGTACGATCCAGACCCTGCTCGGACACAGGGATCCGAAATCTACCGAAGTCTACCTGCATGTAAGCAATAAATCCATTATGGGCATCCACAGCCCTTTTGACAGGGAGGGAGCCAATGGATAAGCCGACTGTGCAGGATATCTTCAACCGTTTTTATCCGGGATATCTGGAAAGGCATACGCCCTCCCCGGAACAGACAAAAGCCGCCACATGCATCATGAACTGTAAAACGGGGGCTTACGGGGCAAATGTCGATGTCTGCGAGGACTGCGGCTGTATCCAGATCCACTATAATTCCTGCCGCAACCGGTGCTGCCCCATGTGCCAGGCGCTCCCAAAGGAGAAATGGATGGATCTTCGTCGGGAAGATGTCCTGGAAGCCCCTTACTTCCATGTCGTATTTACTGTCCCGGCTGAACTAAACCCTATAATCTACAGCAACCAGAAGCTCTTGTATGATGCGCTCTATCATGCTGCTTCCGGCACTCTTGACGAGTTTTGTGCAGACCCCAAATACCTGGGTGCAAAGATTGGTTACCTCTGCATCCTCCATGCCCGGGAGTCTGAAATAAACTTCCACCCCCATATCCATGCCATCGTGCTGGGCGGAGGGCTTGATGCGCAGAACCACTGGAAAGGGAAAAGGGACGGTTTTTTCCTCCCCGTCCATGTTGTGTCCCGGAAGCTCCGCGGCAAGTACATGGCGGAATTGAAGAGGCTCATCACCCTGTGCCGGAACCTGCTGGGCTGCAGGGCCTACCTTTCACAACTGAAAGACAAGACCGGGCCTGAAATCATAAAGCAGCTCTGGGGCGTGGATATCTGTAAGTGCAGGCACTGCGGGGGACGTATCGTATCACACCATAAATCCATTCCGCTGCGGAACTGATTCGTCGGGCATCATATGGCTTCGAAGGCTTCCTTCTGGGAGGCTTGTTTGCCATGCAGAAAAATGGAAGCCATGCCATATGTTTGCGATATTTCTGAGAAAGCCAGATTTATACAGATGATTTTGCCTTTATACACTACCTGCCTCCCTGCTCTTTTATGCCATTACCGTATTTGGAGCATGGCTTTTACAGCCCTGCATATATTTGCAGCACTTTCCGAAGTTCAGGGCACCAATTTTACATCCAAAGAACACTCTGCTCCAGATCAGTCCGCGCACCGGCATATGGTCAACACGGTATTTCTGCTGTTCGGCACGCCGTTTTGTGTTTGTTGTCACCAGCTCCACGTTCTTTCCTGCTGCCAGCCCTTCATTGGTTTTTCCTGAGTACGCACCGTCAGCTACGACAGTTGCCTGCTCCTGGTGCGCCTCTTCCTTTTCCAGATAGTCTTTCATGAACTGGCTGTCACTGTAGGTATTCTTCTCAACCTGATATGCCGCACCATACAGCACATTGTACAGGCTCTACAGGTTCTTCTACGCGGACTCGTCCTCGTAGAACAGATCCACGAAGAGGCAGTGTGAATGGTTTATAATTCTATTTTTAATATAATTTCGTCAACATTATCCGAAATCCGCAAAAAAGCCCCGCCCCCTGCCAAAACAGCGTGACAGAGAGCGGAGCTCCTATAAAATACGATTCCTCGATTTACCAGCCATACTGCTGAGCATACTGAGCAATAGCTTCCACAGCGTCATTGTATCCGCTGTCGATAGCGCGCTGCTTCATATCAGCGAACATATCGGCCACAGGCTCCGTACCCGTGATGATCTGCCAGTACTCTGAACCGAATGCGAAGGAAGTGATATCGGTCACTACCGTGTCATCAATCAGCATGGGGCCAATCTCCGGCCATACAGGATCCTGGTTACGGATAGCACATGCCTCTGCATTCAGGGCCTTGGTCTCATCATTGTACTCATCGAAATACTCCACATTCTCATAAGCGGCAAGTTCGAATCCCCAGCTGGGCCAATGTGTCACTGTAGAGCAGGGATATTTCACTGACATTGCAGTGGAGTTGCCATTCTCATCGCGAATCAGCTTGATATTGCCGTCAGCATCGCGCTCCCAGTCCTCGCCCTCGAAGCCCATACGCATATACTTGCCTTCATCAGACAGCAAGTACTCATAGAAATTCAGGAAACGATCCATTTCCTCCTCGGTAATGTCTTCGGAGAACATGGTAGCCACCATACAGCTCGTATAGCCATCCATGCGGGGAGTGTCGCCATCCTTAAGTGCTAATGCCGGAATCAGTCCCAGACGGTCAAAAGGATTGATACCCTCGTTGGCAGCACCATAATACTTGACAGCCACGCCGTTGATCCAGTCAGCGTCGGCATTGCGCAGACACATTCCGGCCCTGTTGGAAGAAAATGTCTTCAGACCGTCTTCCCACTTGATGCCGCCGAAATCAGGATCAATGGAGCCGTCCTCATACATCTTGCGCAGCCACTCCAGGATTTCGATATTGCTGTCATCCATAGCGCCAAAGAACCAGTTGCCGTCCGCATCCCTGTTCCAGTAACGGTTGGAGATTCCCGTGCTGGAGAAGAAATAGCGCAGAGTGCCCATGCCATCGCCTGTCAGGCCAAAGGTATCGTCCACACCATTGCCGTCAGGATCATCATGGGTAAACGCATGCGCCACATTGTAGAACTCTTCCCAGGTAGTCGGAACCTCCAGATTCAGCTTCTCCAGCCAGTCAGTGCGGATGAAAATGCCCTTGCGCTCTGCCTTGTAGATATTGGGGTCCGCCGAGTCGGGCTTGGGAAGGAAATAATACCCGTCATACATTCCGCGGACAGTCTGCGACACCGCATCGTTTTCCAGCAAAGCCTTGGTCAGAGGATACTTTTCCAGCAGGCTTTCAGGAATCTCCGCTACGAATTCCTCCGGGATAAACTGCGTGATCTCCTCCGGATAATAGAGGATATCCGCCGCGAATACCTTGGGCAGCGCACCATCGGTTGCCGCCAGCTGTAGGACAGAGAAGTCATTATTATAATAGTTGGTCTCGCTCTGCTGGAAGGCAATCCCGAAATTCTCTTCAATGTACTTCGCCATCTTGTCAGAGGTAGGATCCCATGAGAAAGGGTCTCCATCGCTGTCCGCGACTATCGTGATCACATCCTCAAAGCCCCCTTTCTGTGCCGATTCTTCAGCGTCTTCGCCTTCGTCCTCTGCAGACTGGGACTCTTCCCCGCCATCATCTGCCGGGGTGCTCTCCTGGCTCTCTTCCTCGGAAGCAGAGCCATCCGCACTGTTTGACGCAGGTTCATCATTGTTGCCGCAGGCTGCCATGCCGAGCACCATGCTCATGGCCAGTAACGTAGAAATAAGTTTTCTTTTCATAAGTCCTCCTTTAAAATATGTATTTATCATTCAAGCCATTCAGCCGAACAATCTTATACTGCATAACGCTGAATACTGCCTAATGTAATCATGCGATTGAACCAGTCAGCGTTATGCAGTCTGGTTTCACGGCAAGTGAAATCGTTAGGCAGTATAAATCATCCCTTCACCGCCCCCAGGGTAACGCCCTTTTCAAAGTATTTCTGAATGAAAGGATAAATCACCAACAGCGGCAGTGTAGATGCGATGGCACAGGCCATCTTTACGCCCGTCTCATTCAGATAGAGCCTTTTGCCCGCTGCATCGCGCAGCCCTTCCATATTCTGCATATCCGCAGGCTTTGCGGAGCGAACCACGTAGTTGCGGATAATCAGCTGCAGAGGATAGAGCTTCTCATTCCTCATATACAGCTGTGCCGAGAACCAGCTGTTCCACAGACCGACCGCCACGAACATGGCGATGGTGGCCAGCGCCGGGATGGAGAGCGGATAGATAATCTTGAACAGGATGACAAAATCATTGGCTCCGTCTATCTTGGCCGACTCTTCCAGGGAAACCGGCAGCTGCTTAAAAAAGGATCTGATTACGATAAAGTTGAACACGCTCACCGACCCGGGCAGAATCAGCGCCAACAGGTTATTGGACAGATTCAGCGTCTTCGTGATATTATAATAGGAAGGAATCAGGCCCCCGGAGAAGAACATGGTTATCAGCAGATAAATCATGAAAAACTTGTATCCCCGTATGGTGCTTTTGGAAAGCCCATATGCCAACATAGATGTAACCAATGTAGACAGAAAGGTACCCGATATTGTAATGATTAAGGTAATGCCATAGGATCGGGGAAACAGCGGCGTGGAAAAAATATACTTATACGCTTCCAGAGTCGGCGCTTCAGGAAACAGGATAAAGGGCTTGCTCATGAATTCCCCATTGCTGGTGAGGGAAATCACAATAATATTCCAGAACGGAAACAGCATAATCAGGGCTATTATAACGAAAAACGCTACATTGCAGACATCAAAAATTCTGGAGCCCAGAGAATGCTTCACTTTGGTTTTCGGTTTTGCCATCTTTGCTTTCTTATCTGCCATGCCTGGCACCTCCTAATATGTTCTATGGTCTGAAAAGATGCTGCTGAAAAAGAATCAGGAACCCTCTTGCGACATTTCCTAGAAGAAGCCCTCACCGGACATTTTCTTCACCACAAAGTTGCTCAGGAAGAGCAGGACACAGTTCACTCCCTGTTGGAACAGGCCTATAGCGGTAGCAAAATCATACTGCCCCTTATCCACGCCCATATCGTACACATATGTATCAATGACCTGTGCCACTGTAGTCTGGGTGGAGGCGGTGCGCAGGTTCATAATCTGGTCAAAATTGGCGCCCATGACTGAGCCCACATTAAGAATCAGCATGGTAGTCACCACGAAAGCGATGCTGGGAAGGGTAATGTAAATACATCTCTGAAACCGGTTGGCACCATCCAGATATGCGGCTTCATGCATCTCCTCATCCACGCCTGCAATGGCGGCCATATAGATGATGGTGCCCCACCCTGCTTCTTTCCAGATGCTGGTACCGTACAGCATGCCATAGAACATTTTGGGCTCCGACAACAGATTGATCTGCTGGAGTCCCGCAGACAGCATTATTTTGTTCACCACGCCGCTCGTAACGGAAAACAGGGCAAAAAGCAGCGAATACATAATGACCCAGCTCACAAAGTGGGGAAGATAAATCGTGGACTGAATCAGGCCACGGAACTTCTTGCTTCGCAGCTCATTCAGCAGCAGGGCCAGGATAATGGGGACCGGGAACGTAATGAGCAGCTGGGTCACGCCGATGAACAAAGTATTCCAGATAACATCCCCTGCCACGGAACGTCCGAAAAATCTGGCGAAATTGTCCATGCCGCACCACTGGGAGAAGATGATTCCGTTTTTGATTTTGAAATCCTTGAACGCAAGGATAATGCCATACATGGGTATATAGCTGAAGACGAACACCACCAGAAGCCCGGGGAAGATCATGATATAGCGATATTTATCCCGCTTCAGGTCATGCTTCAATTGCATGGAAGCCCCGCTGAACCATGGATGGAAAAAGAAGGCGGCCAAGTTAAAAAGCAATATCGCCGCGCCCGCTGCCGCCGTGACGGCCGGAGCCAAACCGTACTTTCCAAAATCCCATTTCTTGATTCCTATGATGCCTGTAATCGCGACATACCAGACTCCGCCCCCAATCAGAAGCAGGGCTCCTGCGACCAGCAATGCCCTGAACACCAGAAGCTGCGTCCGGGAATCATTTGGTGCGGTTTTTGCCGTATTGACTTTTGCCATGTGGGTTACCTCCTCAATAATAGATGTGATTCGCAGAACCAAAAGGTATACTTTTTGGATTATCCCAATTGATTGTACATAACTTATATTTATCATACTTTTATTTTACAAAAAAGTCAAGAAAATATTTGTATTTTTGGTTGTTTTTGCTAAAGGATACTTTAATCCAAAAAGTATACATTTTGTGGCATGCAATAAAAAGCCCAACCTTGTCAAAATGACATATCAGTTGAGCTTTTGGGATAAATTATCGTTTATGCAATTGCATCACACCATGCGGAAATCCAGGTGCTTCGGAGGCTTTAAGTTCTCCCGTGCCCAGTTCATGTCAGCCTCCTCCGCGCCGCCCCTTTCCTTGCGGGCCATCAGTTCGAACCACAAATCCGTCAGCAGCACATCGCCCTCCCGCACATCTGTCAGGACGATGTCGCTCATCAGCAGGGCCTGGGCCTCCTGGTAGCGTTTCGTCCGCAGCAGCGCAAGAATCTCGAAAGTCTTGATCCGCCCCTCACCGCGCACTTCGGCCGGCAGTTTGTCCAGAAAACCGTACATGCGCTGGTACTGACGCGTTTTGGCCAGCAGTTCCAGGGCTTCCACGGCCAGAGGGCGGATGGGTTTTCGTTCTGCCGCTTCGCATAAAAGATCCGCCGCGCGAGCCGAATCACCGCCCTTATCCTCCAGAAGCGCCAGACAGCGAAGGGCCCAGGGATTCCGGGCACATTCCAGGGAACGGCGGAATTCCTTTCCGGCGGCCTGATTTTTTCCGGCGGAGGCATACATTACCCCCAACTGATAATGTCCGTACCAGTGGTCGCTTCTGCCATTTTGAATCGAGGCCTCCAGCGCAGCCTCCCAGGCCGGACCCGTCTGGTAGCTCAATGGCTCCGCATCCGGCTCCGGGCAGGGAAGGATGCCGTCTACAGCCAGTTCCATCCAGGGCTGCTCCTGCTCTCCCATCCTCATGGCATCCATGGAAAGCCCCGCCGTATGGAAGCCCTTGCCCAGCAGCGCCATTTCCGCCCGGGCGAATCCCATTCCGGAATGGAGCACCGCGCCGTTTTGACCGTCCAGCTCCCGTTTCAGACGATCATGCAGCTCCTCCAGTACATGGGCAGGCCTGGCCGCTTCCAACGCTTCTGCTACGGAAGCTACCGCAGCAGCATAGTCTTTCCCATGGACCGCAGCCGGGTCTGCCTGGACGGCGCCATAGGATTCCAGCCAGCTGATCGTCTCCCCACCCTTCATGGGCAGGTGCTCCAGCTGGGTCTTGGCAAGGCCTGCCTGCAGTTCGATATAAGCGCAGCCCTTTTGGGCCAGGAATTCCTGCCAGTGCCGCCCTCCGGTGCCCATGCCCCAGACGAACAGCTTCCGTCCCCTCAATTCACCTGTGGAAGTCTGGCACATACCGTATCCGTCTCTGCCCGGAGCGGCGATAAAGGGCCTGGCATCCTTCGGCACATCGAAGAAAAAGTCCATAGACTGGGGCAGAGTGGTGGTGCGGGTGATATCCCAGTCCAGTTTCCCTCCGTTCTCCCTTGCCAGACGCGCTGCCTCTCCGCGCAGCTTATGGGCCTCGGCGGTCATATAGGGCACAGGTACCTTAGCCAGCTTGCCGCCGTAGCCATAGCGGAAGGCCTTGTCCGCCGGAACCACTACGCGTACGTCTTCTCCCTCGTCTACCGCCATATTGCTCCACCAGTAGACGGCAGTGTCCTCCCCGGTGGCGTTGTCGATGCGGATCCGGACATAGAGTTCTTTTGCACCGTCTGGCAGGAAAGCTTCCAATCTGTAAAAGAGATGGCGCACCCTCTCGTACTGGAACATGCGCAGCACAGGGGTTCCATCGCTTAAGGCAAGCTCCTGGCAGGCCATGTGATCCACGGTAAAAGGCGTATGGCCTATGATGCCGATATTCCACTCCACGCCGCCGGAGATCCAGGCATTGCGCAGGGCCAGGTTACAGGGCTGGAAGACAGGGTTTACATGCAGCAGCTCCCGCCCCGCCTCCTTGTCGTAAAGGGACCAGAGCCTTCCTCCAAGCTCCGGCAGGAAGGTGGCCTTCAGGAATTCGTTCTCCAGGACAAAGGCTTTAAAAGCATGGTCACGGCGGATTCGGTCATAGCCATCCTGAATGGTGTAGGGCAGGATGGTGTTCACCCGCCCCCAGCCCATGTAGCGGGCTTCCTCCGGGCTCACGGTGGCCTCGTCAATCTCTATCTGTGCGTGGGCATCCGCTACTGACTTCAAATCAGGCAGGGGATTCTCCTTCCCCAGGGACGCGGCGGGCATAGTGTAGGTAGTCGTGGTCAAAGTGCTCATATTGCCTCCTTCTTTTGCTCCATAATGTGGGGATACGTAATTTCATAGGTATTCTCCGCGAAATTCACGGTTACCTTGGTTCCGTCAGAAAAGGTGCTGCGCTGTATGCTCCGTTCTTCGTTCAGAAACTCATGGTTTATCATTTTCTCCATGGCTACATGTTTCTGAAGATCCCGAATCACCTGCCATTGCCGGATGTTTTCCCGCAGTTCCCCGCCCTCCAGATATTCGCCCATATAGCCCATACCACCGTTCAGCAGGGCATGAAGGAAGCCTGTCGTCCCCTCCGGAATGCCCCAGGCGCCGGCGGGCATCATCCATGGTATGATTACACAGTCGTGGTATACCAGGTTATAGAGAGGCACGGGAATGGCACAGTCTTTTATGTAGGGCGCCCAGTGGCAGAATACCTGCGCGCCCACAGCCCAGTCGTTCACCTCCTCCGAGGAAGGGGCCACGCCGTGGGCCGTCAGATAGTGAAAGCACCGGTTCCTGGCATCGATGCACTCCCTGCGGGTCATGGGATGGTGGGGATTGACGCATTCGTCCAGTTCGTTACAGGTGAACACGTCCAGATAGGTGCCCTCCAAATGAATCCCCGCGGCAAAAAGCTGCTCAAAATTTCGACGCACATAGTCCGGCGCAAGGGACGCGCAGAGGTAGTTCTGGGGCCCTCCGGCCCATCTTGCCAGGGAGAACAGGGTACCGTCCGCGCTCATGGCCGCATTGTCGGCGTCATAGGTAGGCGCGTCCAGATAGTAGTCCCGATACTGGTCATGCACGCCGAACATATAACCAAGCTCCTGCATGGTGTCCGAGAGCTCCTTCAGGCCCTCCCACCCGCCGGCCTCTTTGCAGGGGGGCAGATAATCCGGGTGCTGGTTGTCGTATCCGGGCTGCCCCCAGCCGTCCAGATGCAGGTAGAGCTGGTCCACGCCCAGTCCCTTCAGGCGCTTCACCCTTTCGGTCCAGTGGGAGAACGGCACCAGCCTGTCGTTTTTTTCCGGATTTTCTTTGTCATAATAGGCGGAGCCTTCCGTCACATGGCTCTTGCCCTCCACATGCATGACGCAGCAACCGATGAGCTTTTCCACATTGGGGTTCTGGGCGGCCTTCTCCTTTAAGGTGCGGGGACGCCCCTCTTCATCGGCTATTTCCCGGTAAAGCTTGCAGAGCGTGACGTAATCGCTGCCCGCGGGCACAAAGCAGTAGCTGACGGTTCGGGCATAGTCCATTTTTCCCATGGAAGGGAGATGGCGCAGGGATATCCGGGTGGGGCCTCCTGCGGGATGGTTTACGGTATAGGCGCTGTCCCAGCTCTGCCTCACATAGCACAGGTACCCGCCCTGCGGCGTAATCTCGCCCCACCAGGGCATGTAGGCCGACTCGGAGCCCATCTGTCCGTCAAAGGGAAGCTTCTCTCCCACCGCTTCCGGCCAGTCCGTGGGCAGAAGCTGTCCCTGCATGGTGTTCAGCACCGCGTAAGAACCGGCTTCGTCCGCCACGAGAGGGCCTGGCCAGCAGACCTCCTTTACCCCGGAATCTCCTTCCCTGGCCAGCTCTGTCATATCGGTGGGAACGAAGGTGCAGTCCACGAAGCCGGTAGTGTCATTGACGATGATGCGTGTCTCGAAAGCCAGTTTCCCGTACCCCTCAAATTCCCTGTAGCAGACGCTCTCGCCTGTGCCCAGGCCGGTCTTTAGGGGCATCCGGGTGATGCTGCCCGCGCTCTCGAAGAGAATTTCCTCTCCGCCGCACAGCCTGATGCAGGGCCTGTGCGCCTCATCGAAGCGCCAGGCTTTCCCGTTTGCCTTGACGAAGGCATCGGGGACGAGGGTCACATCGTGTTCATTTCTCATAAGTCTTTCCTCCTGTTCCATTGGGCAAAATTAGGGGCGCTGTTGGGCCGATTCTGTTCGAATCTTCCGCTTTCCGCGGAGAAAGCTGTGCATTTTATTATATTGACTAACCTCAGAATTGTCAATATGTACATTTTTAGGTTTTAAGATGCCTGTTCCGGCAGCACAATGTTCCATCTGATGCCTTACCGAAAAAAATTCTAGGGGGCAACGGTATTCGTGATATCATTTTACAAGTATTGCTTTCACGTTTTCTCAAGTCCGTCCCTCCCCGACATCTGCGCGGAAAGGAACATGCCAAAAACGGGCAAATAACGTACAAAAAGCAAACCGCTATTGACACCCATCCTGTCCTGTGCTACACTGACAGGAACGATAGAAATAGAAATGCCTTTATGAGGGAGTAGTCAGCGCGATTCGCGTGGCAAGTCAACAAACGCGGCCTTTTAGGTCTGGCTTGTCTTAAATAACGAGACTCATACATAGCTGCGGAAAATGCCGGGTTCGTCCTGCAGGATGTTTTCTGCGCTATGCATGGGTCTTTTCTCTGTAAGGAAAAGTACCGGCAAATCTCAAAATACGAAAGAAAGAGGTTGGAAAAATGGAATTGGCAACGGTAATCTTCTTGTTTCTCGTTGGAATCGTATTCATCGTAAAGGGCGGGGACTTCTTCGTGGACGCGGCATCCTGGATTGCGGAGGTCAGCGGCATCCCGAAGCTGATCGTGGGGGCCACGATCGTCAGCCTGGCCACTACCCTGCCGGAGATGCTGGTCTCCGTCATGGCCGCGGCAAAGGGCAGCGTGGACATGGCCATCGGCAACGCCGTGGGCAGCGTCACCGCCAACATCGGCCTGATCATGGCGATTTCCCTGATCTGCATGCCGGGCATCATCAAGCGGGCGGATTATCTCATGAAGTCAGTCCTGATGCTGGCCGCCTCCATCCTGATCGTACTGTCCGGCGTGGCGGGCGAGATGGGCACTGCCATCACCATCGCCATGATGGTCATCTTTTTCTTCTTCCTGTGGGAGAACGTGAGCTCCGCGAAGCGCTCCATGAAAGCCAGCGCGGATGCGGCAGGGCGCAGGAAAATCGAGGGGAAGAAGGAAATCGCCGTGAACCTGGTGAAGTTCGCGGTGGGGGCCGTGGGCATCGTCTGGGGCGCGGATCTCCTGGTGGACAACGGCAGCGCTCTGGCCGCCATGGTGGGGGTGCCGGAGCGGGTCATCGGCGTGACCATCATCGCCGTGGGGACCTCCCTGCCGGAGCTGGTCACCACCGTCACCGCCATCATCAAGAAGCAGTCCTCGCTCTCCGTGGGCAATATCCTGGGGGCAAACATCATCGACCTGACATTAATCTTGCCCCTGTGCTCTCTGGTGTCCGGGAAAGCGCTGCCCATCGCGGCCACCTCCGCCAGGTACGACCTTCCGGCCTGCCTTTTGGTGGGATGCATCGCCGTGATTCCCGCCATGGTGTTCCAGAAATTCCAGAAATGGCAGGGCATCCTGCTCCTGTGCGTATATGCGGTCTATCTGTACCTGACCTGTTCTGCCATAGGGGCTTAGGCGACATGCGTCAAGGAAAGGATGGAATCAAAAATCCCGCCCCGTACAGCGGATATCCGCTTTGCCTCCTGGGGCGGGATTTTTATGACGCATCTGTCTTAAACACATTCCACCGCCTGGTACACAGAAGGCTAAGCAGCGTCCCAACGAATGCCACCAGCGCCCAGAGCCACAACACGCTCTGCCAGCCCTTCTCCTGCGCCACCCAGGCGATTCCATAACTGGAAAGCGCACTTCCCACATAGGTGCAGGAATTCAACAGCCCGGAAATGGTGCTCACCTTCCCCTTTTTCTGAAAAAAGGCGGGAAGCATGCTCACCAGGATGACGTTCACGCCGTACATGCAGCCAGTGACCAGGGCGGCAAGGCCTACCGATACCAATACGTGGACAGAGGACAGGAAAGCAAGGAGCAGGCTGCCGCAAAATCCCGTCAAAAAGACCACTCCGGCGCACAGCAGTTCGTTCCGGATGAGCTTCCGGTTCAATACGGAAGTAATCTCCAGACAGACGATGGAAAAAATCGGTAGCACCACTCCGCTTAAGATTGCCGAGGAACTGTCCAGCGAAAACGTCGCGGCCACATAGCTGGGCATCCAGGTGGTGATGCCATCACGCAAGACACCCTGCATGACGATGGCCGGCATCACCAGCACCAGTACCAGGACAGCGCTCTTTGAGAGCAGACGCCCTGGCCGGCCGGTGCCTGCCATAGTGGGCCGAGGAGTACTGCCTGTGCCGTCCCGCGCCCGGTTCCGGGCCTCCCCCGCGCGCTTCATCGCTGCCGGAACCCCTTTTATCCAGACCACCGCAAAGCATATGGCGCCTGCCGCGCACAGGAAGAACAGACTTTTCCACCCCTTCCACCGAATGCAGGCAGGTGCCAGCAGGTAGACGGCAATCGTCCCCGCGGACGAGCCCCAGGTCACCCGGACTACGGCCTTTTTATATGTATCCCCGTCCAGACACGCCGACATGATTCGTACCATGGGCGGCCAGATCATGGCCTGGGCGAACCCGTTGATGCACCAGAAGGCCAGAATCATTCCCGGCTCCGTGAAGATGGGTACGAGAAGGTTCATGCCCGCCGTGGTCAAAAGCCCTGCCAGAATCATCTTCTCAGGCTTCAGGCGGTCTCCTAGCCAGCCACTGATCAGCTGCCCCGCCCCATAGGTGATGAAGCTTCCCGTCACCGCCATGGACGCCGCAACCTTGCTGATGCCCTCCGCCCTTTCGACTTCCAGGAGCACCGCCCCGTAATTGATCCTCGTCAGATAGCTTATGAAATAGCATATCGTGCACAGAGCGATCAGCATCCCGCCACGGCTTTCTTTTTCCTCTTTCATCGTTCTCCCAATCTTCCTTCCCTTTTTCGTTCAGCTTTTCTTCCCTCTCAGCACCCGAATCTGGTTTTCCAGGTACAGGTTGTAGATCTCCCCCTCAAGCCCGGAGTCCGTCACCAATGTGCAGTCCTGCCGCACATCCGCGATCTTCAGGAAGCCGCTCTTCTCGAATTTATCGCTGTCTGCCAGGAATATCGTCTCACCCGCCTGCTCCATCATCTTCTTCTGTATCGTGCACAACTCCCGGTCATAATCCATGACCCCGTACTGGATGGACACCGCCGACGGACAGATGATGGCCTTGTCCGCATGGAACCGCTCCAGGGACTCCAGCACCCAGGAGCCGTAAAACGCGTTCTCCCTGCCCATATAGAAACCGGAGCACAGGTACAGTTCGAAGCTCTCTTTGTTTTTCAGCGCATCGAAAACGTCCAGACAGCTAGTGATTATCGTCAGCCTTTCAAAACGCTCCCGCAGCATTCCCGCGAATTCCACCGCCGTGCTTCCGCAGTCCACCATGAGGATGTCGGATTCGGAAATCAGCTCTGCTGCATACCGCACCAGCTCCGCCTTTTTCTCCTGGTTCTTTCCGCTGCGCTCCTTCCGGTCCAGATATTCCCCGCTGCGCGGAATCCGCAGGGCTCCGCCATGGACACGGCGGAGGCTGTTCTGCTTTTCCAGCTCCAGCAGATCCCTGCGGATGGTCTCCACAGACACGCCAAACCGCTCCGTCAGCTCTCCGATTTTGGCCGCGCCCTTGGCGTTTATGAACTCTATGATTTCCTGTTGCCTCTCCGTGGCAAACATCTGCATCTCTCCTATCTTGCTTATCTTCCTCCGGCCGTGCCGTATTCATATAACAACGGCCTTCCTGCCTGCCTTATCCACACATCTGCAACTTATACCACATTATAACAACTATTTCCACATATTGCAATAGGAAATCCACATGATATACACAGAATTCCACACGCAAATCATCCACACCGGCATCTCTTTTTCGGCTAATATCTCTCTGAATATAATTTTCGCGAACCCGTGACAAAAAACAAGCATATCTCGGCTATTATCTATTGTTTAGTATCTTAGCCGAAATATGCCTGTCTTCAAAAAAAGCTTTATCCCTTCTTAGCCGCGTTCACCCGTTCCACCTGCTCCGCCAGCCTCTCCTTGGTCAGTGGATATGCGCCGAAGAGCAATGCCCCCGCCGCGCACATGACCGCGGGCACGGCGATGGTACAGACAATCAGGGCCGTGCGCACCTGGGGCGGCTGGGTCTGGGCCTCTCCCCGGAAGCCTGCCGCTTCCAGGATATAGCCCGGAATGGCGCCGCCCACGCCCATGCCGCACTTGGTGATGAAGCCGGACAGGGCCGCGATGGCCGCGTCCGCACGATACCCCAGCTCCAGCTCCACATAATCCGTGTTGTCCGCCTGGATGCCGTAGGTCAGGGGCATGCACAGCCCGTCCGCGAACCCGGCGATGGCCATGGCTGCAAGCAGGATGGGGATGCTGGTGACGTCAATCAGGCGTAGGAGCGGCGCTGTGCCAATCAGGGTCAGGCTCAGCATATAGGCCTTCTTTCGCCCAATCTTTCGAATCAAAGCGCCCACCAGCAGCGTGGCCGGAAGCAGCGCGCACAGCTGCACCACGGACACCACGCTCATCAGCTTCAGATTCCCAATCACATATGTAAAGAAATACGCCAACGTGGTATTCATCACATATTTCCCAATCATGTAAATCAACGCGGCGGAAAAGGTGATAGCCACCGGCTTCTGGCCCAGGATGCGGAACAGATCCTTTATCTGATAGCTGTCCTTCCCCGGCTGGGCCTGCACCCGCTCCTTCAGCCCCAGCGCGCCCGCGATGGAACAGCCCGCAATCACCGCCGCGGCGATCAATACCAGGGTGATATAGCCCTCCTTCTCGGAGACATTGCCGATGATTACAGGGGCGCTTAAGTTCACCAGAAAGGAGCCCAGGGTGTACACGAAGCCCTTCTGGGCGCTTAAGGCGCTGCGCTCCTCCATATCGAGAGTCATCACCGGCAGCATGCTGTTCAGGGAGATGTCCATCACCGGGAACAGCACCCCGATCATCAGGTAGGTCACATAGGCGATGGCCAGCTTCCCGGAGGTGGCCATCAGGGGCGCGAACCAGATCAGCAGGAAGTTCAGGGAGCACAGCGCCGTGCCCACGATCAGGGTGGGGCGGAAATGCCCGTGCTTCGTGGTGGGCAGTCTGTCGATGAGGAATCCCATAAAGGGATCCTTCAGCGCGTCCATCACCCTGGCAATCAAGAACAGGGTGGCGCAGGCCGCCGGGTTCAGTCCTATCACATTGGTGTAGAATATCAGCAGGTAGGACCCCAGTATGGTCTGGATGGGGATATTCCCCAGGTTCGCCAGCGCAAAGCTGATTTTTTCTTTCATGGTAACTTTATCACTCATTTATCTGCCTTTCTTAAAGGGACTCCCCCCTCATCTCCCCCGCCGGCATCCCACCGGAAACCATACAATGCCGCTGCGCTGCGGCCCCTGCGCCAGCCGCTCTCCGGGCAGCTGCGCTCTGCCTCACCCCAGAGCTTGCGGTACTTGCATACTACGGGGCTTCTGTGCAGCATTGGCTGCCCCCGCCAGCCGCTCTCCGGCTCTGGCAGATATCAGCCCTCCGTCTCCGTCAGCTTCCTCTCCATCCACTCCGCCAGCCTGATCATGGTCTCCTCCTCAAAGGGGCTGCCCAGGCCCGCGCTCTCCACCAGGCTGGGGAAGTCCATGGTGCCGCTCTCCCTGCACAGGCGCAGATAGCTCTCCCAGCTTGCCTCCCTGTCCTCATGCATCCAGCGGTAGTACCCCAGAGCGCCGATATCCGCCAGGGCATAGTCGATGGCATAGAAGGGCCAGTGATAGATATGGGGGATGCGCTGCCAGCCCCTGCCCTCCCGCAGGTTCACATTGCAGTCATAGTCCTTGTCCGGGAAATATTCCTTGTCCAGCCTGGCCCAGAGCCCGTTGCATCCCTCCGCCGTCATGTCGGGATCCTCGTACACAAGCTGCTGGAACTCGTCCTGCAGGCACTGGTTGATGATCAGCCGCACCGCGTCCTCCAGATGCATGGCCCGGTAGTCCCCGGCCCGCTCCCCGAAGAACAGCTCCATGTAGGGCATGGCAAAGAACTCCATGGCCATGGCATGGGTCTCCGCCATCTCCGAAGTGTTCCAGCAGCGCTCCCGAATCTCCTCGTGGCGCTTCAGATATCCCTGGAAGGCATGGCCGCCCTCATGGCACATGATGTAGGCGTTCTCAAACGTGCCGTCAAAATTGGCGAAGATGAAGGGGGCCCTGTATCTCTCAAATGTAGTCATATAGCCGCCGTCCCGCTTGCCGTCCCGGATTTCCACGTCCGCCAGGCCATTGTCCAGGAGAAATGCGATGAACTCGGCCGTCTCCGGGGACATCTCCGTGTACATCTGTCGGGTGGCCTCCAGGCAGGCGGCAGCGCTGCCCACCGCTCTCTCCCCGTCTCCCGCTCCACAGGGGCCTGTAGCGGAACCGCAGGCTTTGTCAGCCCTGTCATCCGCCGCATTGCCCTGGGCCATGCCGGCCCTGTCATCCGCCGCAGCGCCCTGGGCCATGCCGGCCCTGTCCACAGGCGCAGACTCCACGCACACGGGCACCGGATTCCCCTCCGGGAAATGCACCCCGGAATCGTATATGTAGAGATGCTCCAGGCCAAGCCGTTTCCTGCGGCGCTCCTCCAGCTTCCGGGACAGGGGCACCAGGTATTTCTTCACCAGCTCCCGGAACGCCGCCACCTCCTTGGGCCCATAGCCGATGCGCGACATGCGGAAATAGCTCATCTCCACATAGCTGGAGAAGCCCATGGCCTTGGCCTGCCTGCGCCGGTTGTCCAACAGCTTGTCGAAGATCTCCTCCAGCTCCTGCCTCTGGGCCTCCCAGGAATCGGAGATGGCAAGGGAAGCCCGCTTCCTCACGTCCCGGTCCGGCGACTGGGCGATGAGGGTCATCAGGTTGCGCTTGCGCTTCTCCCCCTCCCAGTCCACGGTTCCGTTGGAGGTCAATTGGTTGTATCTGGCCAGCAGCTTATTCTCCTCCTGGGCCAGCTCGATCAGGCGGCTGTCGAACCCGCTCTGCCCGGCCTCCATGAGGGCGAACACATAGGAGCCCAGGATCTCCTCCAGGTCTTTGCGATGGGGCGAATCCAGGAGCAGCCGGTCGAACTGGTTGGAAAGGTCGCTGAGCTTCGGCCCGATTTCGTCATAATATGCCTGCTCCGCCGCGTAAAAAGCGTCATTCACGTCCATGTCATGCCGTACATAGCACAGATCCATGGCCGTCATGTCCGCCATCAGCTCATATCGCTTCCTCAGGACGGCCATGCAGGCCTCCGCGTCCCCGGCCTCCCGGAGCTCCTCCATCAGCTGGTGGTAGCGCCCCTCCAGCTCCTCATAGCACACCCTCTCATAGGGCATTTCCTTAAAATGCATCATCATGTCCTCCATTCTCTCCCAAGAGCCCGCCGTACACGTACTCAGCCCGTTTTCCATCGCCGTATCCAAATCCAGCAGAAACCCTTTTGCAAGCATGCCCCATTTCCATAAAGAAAGGCGCCGCTGACCCCTGCCGGAAACGCCCCGGTCTTCCTACATTATACATAAATGTACCGCATTTTCAAGAACCATCCCGCATTTTTCAACCAGGAAACGCCATGGGAAATGCCATGGCGTGCCGAATCCATAACCGTCATCCCCCACGGACGCACATACCTTCTCCAGAGTGGCCATATGGCGCACCATCAGCTGCTCTATCAGGGCTTCCACGTCCTCCGGATCCGCATAGATGTCCATCAGAAAGTTGTCCATGCGCCGCAGGAAAGTCCCCCACTCGAAGAGGCTGCAGCCGCAGGTAATCAGATTGAATCCGGGGTCCCCTTTTCGCGCCCGCGCTCAGGCCCCCATACCTTACCCTCCCAGCAAATGGAATCCATCCTCTGCCACGCATTTCGGGATGTCCATGAGGAAGGGCTCTCCATCCCTGACTCACTGAAAAAATGACAGCCGGAACCGGAATGCCTTTTCAAGGCCTACGGCCGTCCGAAACAACGTTCAGTTTCTTTTCCTGTTCTTACTTTTGATATTGCTTTCTCCCTGACTTTATCCAATAATTATACTGCTTAACGATTTCACTTGCCGTGAAACCAGACTGCATAACGCTGACTGGTTCATTCGCATGATTACATTAGGCAGCATTCAGCGTTATGCAGTATATCTCATGAATGTCCGGCCCTCGTCGTTGCCCTCGATATCGGTTCTGGTGTATAGAAATCCATCTGTCTGCCAGAGGACGATATTTCCGATTGGCCCGGCGCAAAAAATATCTGTAACGAAACCGTCCCGAACCGGATATATCAGGTAGACGCAAGGAAAGAGCGGTTCCCGGGAAGCCGCCGCAGGAGAGGAGGGGATGTATGGAAGAGCTCTATCGGCAGTACTCACAGATCGTATACCATTTCCTATACAAAAAATGCAAAGACCCCGCCCTGGCGGAGGATCTGATGCAGGAGACTTTCCTGAAAGCCCTGGAGCGGCTGGACAGCTATGACCACAGTTGCAAGCTCTCCACCTGGCTGTGCCAGATTGCCAAGCACCTGCTCTACCAGCACTGGGACAAGAGCCACCGGGTGCAGCTGGAAGAGCTGGACGAATCCCTCCGATCCCGCCAGGACACAGAGCAGCACGCCATGGCCAAAGTGGAGCTGGCGGACGTGTGGGACAGACTCAAAACCCTGTCCCCCGATGCCAGGAAGACCGTGGAGCTGCGGGTGCTGGGGAACCTGTCCTTCCGGGAGATCGGCGATATCCTGGGAAGGACCGAGAACTGGGCCCGGGTCACATTCTACCGGGCGAAGCTGGCCCTGATCCAGAATGAATGAAACCCTTAAAGGCAAAATAAAATACTCCCGCAGGCGCAGTCCCGGGCGGGAACAAAGGAGATTACTATGAAAAGCAGAGATTGTGATATCGTAAAAGACCTGATGCCATCCTATGTGGACGGAATATGCTCCGATGCCGCGAAAGAATATGTGGAGGAACATGCGAAGGAGTGCGATGGCTGCCGCCAGATGCTGGAAGCCTACAAGGCCAATGTGCTCTCCGGCGAGAAGCTGGAGCAGCGGGGAATGGATGGATTGAAGAAAATAAGGACGAATATGAAGTACCAGAATCTGGTCTGTTATCTGGTGCTGGTGTTCCTGGTGTACTGTGGCGTTGAAGTGTTCTTTGCCAACCATGCGGGCTATGCCATCTTCGACAATACTATGCTGCTGCTAGTCGTCTGCATTGCCGCCAACCTCCTGGCCTCTTTCGGCTATAAGGCCAAGAACAGGCCGGGGAAAATCCAGTATCTGCTAGGAGCCGCCTCCCTTGTGACGGATCTGTACTTCATCGCTGTGTTCTTTTACGCCGCATCCGGCATCGCTTCGTATGCCGAAAGGCTGTTCGGCAGGGAGCTGATGCAGGTAGGCCCCTTCCTGGAGCGGCAGCTCATCATGGCCTTCATAGCCCAGCTCATCTTCTTCGGCTGTAATCTGTGGGCCATCATCCGGCAGGAGAAAAGCTGCGGCTGGCTGCTGAACCTGAACATGACCGGCATCTTCCTGTTAATCAATTATGATCAGTGGCTGAAATATATGGACTCCCGCGAGACTTTGCTGCACGCCATTTGCAAGATTACCTTCGAACCCCTCGCCGCCGGCGTCCTGGGGATTGTTGCCAGCCTTATCCTCACCAGGGCGCTTCAGAAAAAAGAGGCTTAAGGCCTGTGCATAAAAACGGGGCTGCTGCTCTGGCAAATCATCCATCCGCCAGGGCGACAGCCCCTCAGACCGCCCACAGTATTGCGCCGAAAACGGCTCGTGGGAGAAGTCTTAGGTAGTATATGAGGATATGGCGATATTATTACAGCTTCTGCTGCCAGTCGCTGCGGAAACCATAATAATCCATCCGTACAAACGGATATTTTTTTCGTTAGTGTGATGATAGATTCTTTCAGCCCGTTGAATTCCGATTCGGAAAGTATCCGCCGCATGATGAGCAGAAAGCCGTATAAATGAGCATTATCCAGTTCCCCTCTGCTGTTTTTCATCAGGAGGGCTTTTTCTGCTTTGTTAAGGGATGGCTTCTGTTCAAAAAGACGGTTATACAGCCTACTCCCATGTGCACATAGATTGCGGATAATCGTCATGCTGTGCATATAGCTTCCTAGAATAGAAGCGCCCCTGTCCGTGGTCAGACCAAAAGTACGGGCAACAGCAGCCTTAATGGGCTGTTCGGAAATCGCATATAAAAATGAGATATCCGAGATAGTCAGCAAATCCACATATGCCCACAGAGGAATGTCCTGCTGCAAATCATTGGCAAAATGCTTCAGATATGCCTCATGGGGGAGTCGCTGTGACTTCTGCAATTCCGCTTTTTTGATAATCTCCTCATACCGTGCCTCATTGACGAAAAAAGAAGCGTCGAGGTAGCCTGTCGACCCATGGGCTTTCGTAAATTCATATGCATAGACGGATTTCAACTGGACTTCGATTACTTCCAGATACTGGAGGAGGATGTGCCTGAGCTCGTGGTCGAAATTGTAGATATCCATAATGTTCTGGAAAACTGCAGATTTGTAAAATATATCATTCTTTCGCAGCGTCAGGGAATAACCACTAACCCGGTAATAATTGTTCCAGAGCAGAAATTCCTTTGCTACGTCTTCATCATCAATGGTGAGGCCACGAGAACGTAGGATTTCTAACTGTTCCTCAATCGTTTTAAAGCTTTTATCTGGCATGGCATAACTCCTTATAAACAAAACGCCCTCAAGTGTGCATGTGTTTCCACAGAGGCCTGAGGGAGATGTTATTTATATACTACCATAAATTGCAGAATTGTCAAGGGATGACAGCCTTTTTTTAGGGTTGTTTCACCGTTGTTTCACGACTCATAACCTGACATGTAGTCTATATATAGCGATTAAGTCTTGCCAAAAACCGGATAAACGGCATGACCGGCTGTGCTATGTGGCTGGCAAGAATTAAATGCCGTTTATGTATAATATAGCTTTCGTCTGTTTTAAGAGAGAAGCGCAAAAAGCCCCCTTGTAAAAAGAGAGCTGCACACGAATCGCTTCGTGCGACAGCCCCTTGTTCCTTTCTCTCTGTCCTATCTGCTCCTCTGGATCTCCAGCACCTTGTAGGTGAACGTGCCCGCGGCGGTCTCCACCTCCACGTTGTCCCCCACCTTGCAGCCGATCAGCGCCTTGCCCACAGGGCTTTCGTTGGAAATCTTGCCCTTTAAGCTGTCCGCCTCGGTGGAGCCCACGATTTTGTACTCCAGCTCCTCGCTGTACTCGATGTCCAAGAGCTTCACCACGCAGCCGATGTTGATTTTGTCCAGGTCTACCTCGTCCTCTACCACCACCTCGGCGTTCTTCAGAATCTTCTCCAGCTCCTCGATCCTGGTCTCGATGTCGCGCTGCTCGTCCTTGGCCGCATCGTACTCCGCATTCTCGGACAAATCGCCCTGCTCCCTAGCCTCCTTGATCTTCTGGGCCACCTCCTGGCGGCGCACCACCTTCAGCTCATGTAACTCGTCCTCATATTTTCTGAGCCCCTCATAGGTCAGAATATTTTTCTTCTCCTGCATTTCTTTTACATCCTTCCTGTTCTATTCTTTCTATTTTACGGATTACAATCCCGTCTTATCTTTGTCGTTTCCCTGTTGTCGACACCTAGACCAGTATACCTTCCTTTTGGGGCAGTGTCAAGGCAGTACAGGGCAGTTGCATCGTTTTTGTGCGTTTTTCCATATCTCTTTCATAGAAAAATAAGTGATGTCTTTCCCCCTTGCCAGAATCCTGCGCCGCTTCTCCTCCACGGAGAACATATCCAGCCACACGCTTCCCTCCGGCACCGCCGGCACCGCCATATAGGATTCCCCTGTGAAATCCACCACAATCACAGGCTCCCCGCAGAACAGCCGCAGCCGCTTCAGAGCCGCCCCGTCCTCCAGAAGCCGCAGCTCTATGGCCAGGCCATACTCCGTGTAGAAGTCCTCCACAAAGGCGGACAGTTCCTCGCCCCACTCCGCCTCCAGCAAGAACCAGCGCAGGCTCTTCATCCGCCTGGCATGGGCCTCCAGCACCTCCGGCAGACCGGGAGCCGTGCCCAGTATCACGAAATGGGGCGGTGATGCCGGGAGCCCCGCCCCCTGGGAAAACACCTGCCGCACCCAGAACCGCTGCGCATAGCCCTGGAATTCTTCCAGGGGAAGGTACTTGCGCCACAGGGCAGGCAGAATCTCCTGCATCCGGGTATCCCCCTCCCTGCCGGTCTGGGATCCTTCCGGCGGATGGCTTTCCCCTCCCCTGCCGGTCTGCGGTCCTTCCGGCAGTCGGCTTTCCCCTCCCCTGCCGGTCTGCAGTCCGTTTTCCGGCAGAAAGCCTTCCGGCCTCTCCCAGTCCCTATCCCCTGCCTGTCCGTCCCGCGGCCCCGTCAGAATCTTGCGGAGGCTGTCCTCATACACGCAGCGGCAGCCGTCCATGTCCTGCGCAAACTCTGCCACCTCCCGGGCAAGCCCGCGCACCATCGCCTCCATCTCACCGATCAGCCCTTCCCTGGCGGCCAGCCACCGGGCCTCCTCCTGTTCCCAGGCAAGCCTCCCGGCCCGCAGCTCCCGCTGCCGCTTCCGCAGATCCCGCTTCTGCCGCACAGCCCTCCAGGGACGGCACAGGGCAGAAGCCAGACCATGTCGGCCCACCGCTTCCGCCGGCCTGGAATCCTTTGGATCCCCGGCAGATTGATCTGTCCATTCCGGCATGTCCGCCTGGCCTTCCATGCCCTCTCCCCAGGGCCTGGGGCCCAGCCTCCTCCCGAACCACTGCCCCTCGTCCACGTCCATCCCTATCCGTATCAGCAGATAGGCCTTCAGTCCCACAGGCTCTGCCTCCGGCCTCTCCAGGCCCCTTTTTCGATAAAAATACAATATGGTGTCCATGCCACAATATATGCGGCCTCACTGAAAAATAGTCTCCACTCCCGCTATCAGCTCTTCCATGGTTTCCATGGAGTTGATGGTCCGGCGGAACCGGGCGGAATGGGGCATGCCTGCCGTGTACCAGGCTAAATGCTTTCGCATCTCCCGCACGGCAGTGTATTCTCCCTTCGTCTTCATCTGCAGGTCCGCGTGCTCCAGCACCATCCGTTTCTTCTCCTGCCCCTCCGGCGGCTCCGGCATCCTCCCGGTATCCAGATAGCTGACGGTGTCCCGGAATATCCATGGATTCCCCTGTGCCGCACGGCCGATCATGACACCGTCGCACCCCGTCTGCTCCAGAAGCTTTCCGGCGGCTTCCGGGCTGTCCACGTCCCCGTTGCCGATTACCGGGATGCTCACTGCCTGCTTCACCTGGGCGATGACGTCCCAGTCCGCCCGGCCGCTGTAATACTGCTCCCTGGTGCGCCCGTGCACCGCAATGGCCGCCACGCCGCAGCTTTCCGCGATCCTGGCAATTTCCACCGCATTGCAGTTCGCCTCGTCAAAGCCTTTCCGAATCTTCACCGTCACAGGCTTGTCCACGGCCCGCACTAAGGCAGAGAGAATCTCCTCCACCAGCTTCGGCTCCTTCATCAGAGCCGAGCCCTCCCCGTTGTTCACCACCTTGGGCACCGGGCATCCCATGTTGAAGTCCAAAATGGAGAAGGGGCGCTCCTGGATGCGCTTTGCCATATCCGCCAGTATCTTCGGATCCGAGCCGAAGAGCTGCAGAGAGGCCGGGACCTCCTCCGGATGGATCTCCAGAAGCTCCTCCGTATTTTTGTTGTTATAAAAAATGGCCTTGGCGCTGACCATCTCCATGCACACCAGCCCCGCTCCCATCCTGCGGCACAGCAGGCGGAAGGGCAGGTCCGTCACCCCTGCCATGGGGGCCAGTATCACGTTATTGTCCAGTGTCACATCGCCGATTGTAAGCTTTCCCATCGCCTTATCCTCTGTCCTCCCTGCATCCATTCCCGTTTGCCGCATTTCTACAAGGCTTTCAGAACATACGTTCTCTGTTGCAGCGAAACAGAAACGGCTCTTTTACACGATTATCCACGGTTTTCAATCGCCCGCTTTCAGGCGCGCCGGGACTTCTGCCGCCCAATGCCATGCCATGTACGCGCGCTCACTGCCTGCGGTCAGCTTGCGGGCTTTCTGTTCTTCTCATAGAGAATCCGCAGCCCCTCCATGGTCAGGTGGCTGTCGTAGATGTCTATCGCCTCCGTCTCCTGGGCAATGAGCCGTCCCAGGCCTCCGGTGGCCACCACCTTCAGCTTCTTCAGGCCGCTCTCTTCCTTCACCTTCCTGATGATATACTCCGTCTGGCCGATCTGGCCGTACACCAGCCCAGCCTGCATGCTGCTGATGGTCTCCTGGGCCAGGATGGACTTGGGCTTGCGGATCTCTATCTTGGGCAGCTTGGCCGCCTGGGTCCAGAGTGCCTCGGAGCTGATTCCCAGACCCGGGGCCGTGATGCCCGCGGCGAATTCCCCTTTCTCCGTGATCAGGTCATAGGTGGTGGCTGTCCCGAAGTCCAGCACCAGCACCGGACCGCCGTACTTTTCATAGGCCGCCACCGCGTCCACGATGCGGTCCGCCCCGATGGCCCTGGGATCCTCAGTGACGATGCGGATGCCCGTCTTCATGCCCGGCCCCACGCTCATGGGGCGGGTCTTCGTATAGCGCACCAGCGCCCCCATGAGGGAGTGCATCACGTCCGGCACCACGCTGGCCACGATGGAGCCCTCCAGGTCGGTGGCCTCTATCCCCCGGTTCAGCAGTATCTGGGTGATCAGGACACCGTACTCGTCGGAAGTCCTGGGCATCTTGGTCATGATGCGGAAGGTGGCAAGCAGCGACTCCTTCTCGTACACGCCCAGCGCCATATTCGTATTGCCTACATCTATCACTAATATCATAATGCCCTCTTCCCTGTCTGCCTCTTTTCGCAGACACCGCCCCTGTCCGCACCGGCAGGCCGCAGCCAGCGGAGCCCCATTTTATGTCCCTCTGCATGCGCGCACGCTTTGGCCCATGGCGGTCAAAACCGGTTGGGCCTGCGCAGCTACAGCTCCATCACCGCAACCACTTCTTCCCCGTCCATCTCGCCGGTCTCCCGGAATCCGAAGGAGTGATACAGCTCCCTGGCCACCGCATTCTCCGGCTCGTAGGACAGCCAGCAGTACTGCGCCTCTCCGCAGGGCTGCGTCCGTATGAAGTCCAGGGCAAGCTTCATGGCCTCCCGTCCGTATCCCCTATGCTGATAGCGCTCGTCTATCATGAACCGCCACAGATTGTAATTCTTCCGGGCAATCTCCGGCGGATTCTCCCAATACTCGTCCGTATCATATCCCACCATGAGGAAGCCTACGGCTTTGTCATCATCATAGATGCCGAAGGGGAACGCGTATCCCCCTCCGGTAATCGCCGTGTAGGCCTCGATGATGCTCACGTCATTGCCCGCCACGAAGCTCTTCTGGTCCTCCCTGACGTGAAGCTCCAGAATCTCCCAGACATTTCTTCCATTTACTTTCTCGATTCTCACCATTTCCGTCACCCTGCCCGCTTTCTCCCGCTATCTATATATAGCGATTTAATCTTGCCCAAAAACCAGATAAACGGCATGACTGGCTGTTCTATGCGACTGGCAAGAATTATATGCCGTTTATATATATGTTGCGATTTAATCTTGCCAAAAAACCAGATAGACGGCATGAATGGCTGTTTTATGCGACTGGCAAGAATTATATGCCGTTTATATATGCCATTTTCCACAAAATCTACGATAAATATCCCGAAACATCCTCCTTCAGGATGAACACCCTGTAATAAAGCTGCAGGGATTCGAACAGCTCCTGCCTCCTCCTCCTCATCTCGCCCACCAACAGGCCGCTGCTGACCTCGTCATAGGTGATGTCGTCGTCATCGGCGTTGGTCTCCAGCACCACGCTGCCGTCCTCCTCAAAGGCTATGGCGAACACGCCGCCCACCTCCTGAGTGAACAGCACGCACAGGATGCGCAGCTCCTCCTGGATGGATTCCGGAATCCCGCTAAACTGCTCATTGAAATAATATTTCTGCTCATAGGCATTGGCTGCGCACAGCACCATATTCCCACTCTCCATCTGTCTCCTCCTCCGGAACGCCCTCTTTCCGTTCCCTCTCCGCATCCTGTAGACAGGCTCCCCAATCCGGGCGCCCGACCACAGTCCGGCCCAGGCCCATGGGCGCAGCAGTCCTTCTCAAATCCACGGGCGTGGCAGTCCTTCCCCCGCTTCACACATACCCGTAAATCCCCCGCACGGACACCTCTCCGGCGTACACAGGCTCCACCGTGCCGTCCTCCCGCTCCACCAGCAGCTCGCCGGTAGAGCTGATGCCCCGGGAGATGCCCCGGAACTCGCCCTTGGGATCCAGGACCCGCACCTCGCCGTCCTTTCCGGCAAGCATCCCGTTGTACCTCTCCAGAAGCCCGGCCAGGCTGCCGTCCCTGCAGAATATGCCGTAATACTTTTCAAAGGCCCTCATCACGTTGACCATGATTTCCGCCCTGGATACCGCGCGTCCGCACTCCTGCTCCAGGCAGGACGCGGTCTGGGCGATTTCCGGCGGAAAGTCCTGCCTGGCCACATTGATGCCTACGCCCATGACCACATAGTGGATGAAATCCCGCTCCGTGCTCATCTCCGCTAATATCCCGCAGACCTTTTTCCCGTTCACCACGATGTCATTGGGCCACTTGATGCGGGCCTCCAGGCCGCAGGTCTCCCGTATCCCCTCCGCCACTGCCAGCCCCATCACCAGCGTCACCATGGATGCAAGCTCTACGCGGAAATCCGGCTTCAATATCAAAGTAAAGTACACATTCGTTCCCGGCGGGCTGCTCCAGGACCTGCCCCTGCGCCCCCGTCCGGCAGTCTGCATATCCGCCACGATCAGGGTGCCCTCTCTGGCCCCGTTCTCCGCGTCCAGCTTGGCCTGGAGGTTTGTGGAGGCTAACTCCTCATAGAAGCACACCGGCTTTCCGGCCCATGCGGTGTCCATGCGGCTCTCCAGCTCATGCCGTCCATAGACCTGACGGTTAGATGCCAGCCGATATCCACGGTTCTGCACCGCTTCTATCTGATAGCCCTCTTTCTTCAATTGTCCCATGGCTTTCCACACCGCGGTGCGGGAGACGCCGAACCGCTGGCACAGCTCCTGCCCCGACACATAGTCCTCCCGCTCCCGCAATAACGCCAATATCTTAGCTTTCATCTCTGAACATCCATTCCCATTCCCGGCTTCAATCCGGTATCCTCATTCCCCAGCGCATGAGCCCTTGAGCAGTCAGCCCTGGCTGTCCACCCCAGTCCTGCGTTGTCGTCAGTTTTCTCCGCCCTGTCCTGGCGCGGACATCAGGCACTGATTACTGGGGAATTCATGCACCGGTGTACCAGTCAGCACTGTGCCTCCTCATTCCCCTATCGTGGCCAGCATCACGGCCTTGATGGTATGCATCCGGTTCTCCGCCTCCCGGAACACCAGCGACTGCCCGGACTCGAACACCTCGTCCGTGACCTCCATCTCCGTGATGCCAAAGCGCTCACCCATCTGTGCGCCGATTTTGGTGTCCAGATCGTGGAAAGCGGGCAGGCAGTGCATGAATATGGCCTTTTCCCCCGCGTTCTCCATGACGGCCCGGTTCACCTGATAGGGGGAAAGCTCCCTGATGCGCTCCTCCCAGACTTCATCCGGCTCTCCCATGGACACCCATACGTCCGTATAGACTACATCTCTGTCTTTTGTCCCCGCATCCACATCCTCCGTCAGCGTAATGCTGCCGCCGGTCTGAGCCGCGATTTCCCTGCACTGCGCCACCAGTCCCTCCTCCGGGAAGTATTTCGCCGTGGTGCAGGCCGTGAAGTGCATCCCCATCTTGGCGCAGGCCACCATCAGGGAATTGCCCATGTTGTAGCGGGCGTCCCCCATATAGGTCAGCCGTATCCCCTCCAGATGACCGAAGTGTTCCCTGATCGTCAGGAAATCCGCCAGCATCTGGGTAGGATGGAATTCATTGGTAAGCCCGTTCCACACAGGCACATTGGCATACTTCGCCAGCTCCTCCACGATATCCTGCCCGAATCCCCGGTATTCGATTCCCTCGAACATGCCCGCCAGGACCCTGGCCGTGTCCGCGATGCTCTCCTTCTTGCCGATCTGGGAGCCCGAAGGATCCAGATAGGTCGTCCCCATCCCCAAGTCGTGGGCCGCCACCTCAAAGGCGCATCTGGTGCGGGTACTGGTCTTCTCGAAAATCAGCGCCACGTTCTTCCCCCGCAGGGTGTCCACCGGAATCCCTTTTTTCTTCTTCTCCTTTAAATCCGCCGCCAAATCCAGCAGGTATGCGATCTCCTCCGTGGTAAAATCCAACAGCTTCAGAAAGTCCCGTCCCTTTAAATCCATCTTCTCAACCTGTCCTTTTCTCTCTGATTTGTAAAAACGATATATCCGTCTCCAAAGCTTCCGGCTTCTAACTTCCGTAATAAATATACCGCAACATCATGTCTTTTTCAACCCCAAAACAGCCGGCCTCCGGATATTGCTCCGGAAGCCGACTGCCGGTCTTATGGCATCGTATCGCCCCATATACACTTTCAGGAATCGTGAAAGCAATTCCTTACGATCCGCTCTTCGTGCCCTCTTTCCACGCCGCAGCAAGGCTCGCGATGCCCTGCAGCTCCGCGGGAAGCAGGATTGTGGTGGCCTGGCCGTCCGCCACCTTCTCGAAGGCCTCCAGGCTCTTGATCTTCAGTACGGGCTCGTCTGCCCCTGCCTCCTTCAGCATCCGGATACCGTCCGCATTGGCCTGCTGCACCTTCAGAATGGCCTCCGCCTCACCTTCCGCCTCCCGAATCATCTTCTCCTTCTCCGCCTCGGCCCGGAGAATGGCGGACTGCTTATCTGCCTCAGCCCGAAGGATGGCGGATTCCTTGGCGCCCTCCGCCTCCAGGATCTTGGCCTTCTTCTCGCCTTCTGCCCTGGTCACTGCCTCCCGCCTCTCGCGCTCTGCCTTCATCTGCCTCTCCATGGCGTTCTGGATCTCCGCAGGGGGCATAATGTTCTTCAGCTCCACCCTGTTGACCTTGATGCCCCAGGGATCCGTGGCCAGATCCAGCGCCGCCCGCATCTTGGTGTTGATGGTCTCCCTGCTTGTGAGGGTCTGATCCAGCTCCAGGTCGCCGATGATATTCCGAAGGGTGGTGGCCGTAAGGTTTTCAATGGCCATCATGGGATTCTCCACCCCGTAGGTGAACAGCTTGGGATCCGTGATCTGATAGAAAACCACGGTGTCGATGCGCATGGTCACGTTGTCCTTGGTGATAACGGGCTGGGGCGGGAAATCCGCCACCTGCTCCTTCAGGTTCACCCTTCTGGCCACCCGGTCCA
>OFFK01000477.1_pt1 | contig 35388 bp, 25 predicted proteins | sample 1521361 | NCBI WGS metagenome assembly OFFK01 (sample SAMEA3504096, study PRJEB24116) | mouse gut metagenome | biome: mouse gut; feature: mouse-associated habitat; material: faeces | place: Denmark | collected 2011 | reverse complement strand
AGTTGGGGAAATCTTCCTGCCGCCTCGCACCATCCGGCGGCTCTCTGAAAGTCCGATGTCCTTAATACTCCTCTTCTACGTCAATGCCTGTATGAAACTGTCCTTTATTTTAGACTGTTTTCAGGCATCTGTCAAGTTAAAATTCATCAAGAATCAGATTAAATTTAATCTGAACCTCAATCTTCAGAATCCTCGGACGCGCTGGCCGCCCTGGCAGCGACTTCCTTCTCCTGTACATCCGAGGGAGCCTGTTCATAGCGGATGAACTCATAGGCGTATACGCCCCTGCCGCCGGTCATGGAACGCAGATCCGTGCAGTAGCCGTGCAGACAGCTCTGGGGAATCTCCGCCTCGATGATCTGCTTTCCTCCCACAGTGGGGTTCATTCCCAGCACGCGGCCTCTGCGCTTGTTCAAATCGCCCATGACATCGCCCGTATAGGCATCGGGAACGGTGACCTTCAGGGAAGCGATGGGCTCTAACAGCACGGGATGGGCCTCCATGAAGCCTTTCTTGAAGGCCTGGATGGTGGCCATCTTGAAGGCCTGCTCGGAGGAGTCCACCGGATGGTAGGAGCCGTCATACAGCACGGCTTTCACGCCCACTACCGGATAGCCCGCCATAGGCCCCTTCACCACGGACTCCTGAAGCCCTTTCTCCACGGCCGGGTAGAAGTTCTTGGGAACGGCGCCGCCTACCACTTCCTGGGTGAAGACAAAGGCCTGGTCCAAATCCTCGGAAGGGCTGAAGCGCATCTTCACATGGCCGTACTGGCCGTGGCCGCCGGACTGCTTCTTATATTTATATTCCACGTCTGACTGCTTGCGGATGGTCTCCTTGTAAGCCACCTTGGGCCTGGACAGCTCCACGTCCACCTTGTATTCGTTCAGCAGGCGGCTGACGACGATGTCCAGATGCTGGTCGCCCATGCCGTAGAGGAGGGTCTGCCTGTTCTCCGCGTCATTGACCATCTTCAGGGTCAGGTCTTCCTGGGTCATCTTCTGCAGGGCCTGGGAAATCTTGTCTACATCGCCTTTGTTCTTGGGCGTGTAGCGCATGTAGGTGTAAGGGGTGGACACGTCAAGCTTGCCGTACTTGATCGGGGTGGCTTTGGTGGCAAGGCTGTTGCCCGTCCTGGCGTCGCTGAGCTTGGCCAGGGCGCCGATGTCGCCCGCGTGGAGCTCCGGCACTTCCGTGGCCTTGTTGCCCTGGAGGACGTAGAGCTTGCCGACCTTCTCCTCCACTTCCGTGTCCACGTTGTACAGCTGGTCATCTGTCTTCAGCACGCCGGAATTCACCTTGATCAGGGAATATTTTCCGATGAAGGGATCCACGATGGACTTCCAGACAAAAGCGGACTTCGCCTTGGAGAAGTCATAGTCGGCGTTGTAGATTTCGTTGGTCTTCTGGTTGATGCCGGCAATCTTGCGGTTCTCGGGGCTGGGCATGTATTTCACGATGTCGTCCAGCAGCGTGTACACGCCCTGGCACAGGATGTTGGAGCCCATGGTCATGGGCACGATGCTGCAGTCGCACACATTGGTGCGCAGGGCAGCCCTGATCTCCGCGTCCGAAAAGGTCTCGCCGCCGAAGTACCGCTCCATCATCTCCTCGCTGGTCTCCGCCACGGCCTCCATCAGCGTGTCCCGGCACAGCTCCAGGTTCGCCTTATTGTACTCCGGAATCTCGCAGTCCACCACTTCCTTGCCCTGCCAGCGATGTCCCGTCTCGGAGACCACGTTCACGTAGCCTACGAACTTCTCGCTCTCACGGATGGGCAGGTTGAAGGGGGCCATCTTCTTGCCGTAGAGATTCGTCATGTCCTCCACCACCTGGCGGAAGGAGGCATTGTCCACGTCCATATTGGACACATAGACGAATCTGGGCAGCTTGTATTTCTCACACAGTTCCCATGCCTTCTGAGTGCCTACCTCGATGCCGGACTTGCCGTTGACCACGATGATGGCGGCTCCGGCGGCGCTGACGGCCTCCTCGGCCTCGCCCACGAAGTCAAAATAGCCGGGGGTGTCTATCACATTAATCTTGTACCCTTCCCACTCGATGGGGATAATGGAGGCGTTAATGGAAAACTTTCGCTTCTGCTCTTCCTTGCTGTAGTCGCTCAGGGTATTTCCATCGGACACTTTACCCATTCTGGATGTGATTCCGGACAGATACGCAAATGCCTCTGCCAGACTGGTCTTACCGCTTCCGCCGTGGCCCAGCAGTACTACGTTGCGAATCTTGTCAGTTGTGTAAACTTTCATTTGACTTTCCTCCAATTTTTATGTAATTTGGGTATTTCGGCATGGCAATGACAAACGATTCAATTCCCATAAGACTATTTTACTAGACAAATTCAATTTTTACAAGAGAATATTGTTAATTGCCTTAATATTTGTGATATTCATGCATTTTACACGGACAACCGCTAAAACCTGCCGGGCAAAACGGCTGGTGACGGCAGGCGCCGGGGATATCGCGGCAAATTTCATCTCCAGTGCGCATAATTGGCTATTGTTTTTCATGCTTTAAAGTGTTATAGTGGAATGGCATCGACGGATGAGGGAAGAATTCGGGGATTCGCCGCGGGCAGACAGGATTGGCCTGCGGGAACCGAGGAAGAGACGAGGATGGGATATGGCTGGTCTGATATGTGGGTTTGTTGGGCTTGGGCTGATCGGCGGGTCCATTGCCAGGGCTTTGAAGAAATCTGTTCCGGACGCAAGAATCATCGCCTATGACGTGAATCGGGAGGCGCTGCTGCTGGCGGAGAAGGAAGGTGTGGCGGACATCACGGCTTCTGCCATTGACGGAAGCTTCTCCGACTGCGATTATCTGTTCCTCTGCGCCCCTGTCCAGCGGAACGACAGCAATCTGGCGGCGGTGAAGAAGGTCATGAAGACAGATTGTCTGCTCACGGACGTGGGCAGCGTGAAGACTGCCATCCATGAGGCCGTGCGGGAGGCCGGGCTGGAGGGGCGCTTCATCGGCGGGCATCCCATGGCCGGCAGCGAGCGCATCGGATTCGCCAATTCCAGGGCTTCCCTGCTGGAAAACGCCTATTACATCCTGACGCCTACGGACAGCGTTCCGAATCAGAAGGTGGAAGACTATCGGAATCTGGTGGCAGCGATGGGCGCGATTCCGTTGATATTGGATTATGGAAAACATGACTATGTGACTGCCGCCATCAGCCATCTGCCCCATGTGATCGCCGCCTCTCTGGTGAATCTGGTGCGGGACAGCGATTCCGAGGACGGCATCATGAAGATGGTGGCGGCGGGAGGCTTTAAGGACATTACCAGGATCGCCTCTTCCTCTGCCCTTATGTGGCAGCAGATCTGCCTCTCCAATACATCCAACATTTCTTCTCTGCTGTGGGATTATATACAGGCATTGACGGATTTCCGTCAGAGAATAGACGCTCGGGACGAGGGCGCGCTCTATGAGCTTTTTGACCGGGCCCGCATTTACCGGGACTCTTTCATCAGCGCTTCCAGCGGCCCTATCAAGCGCTCCTTCCGCATCGCAGTGGACATCGACGACAAGGCTGGCGCGCTGGCACGCATCGTGGCTTTGCTGGCAAGCAAAAGCCTGAGCATCAAGAACATCGGCATCACCCACAACAGGGAATCGGATGACGGCGTGCTGAAAGTGGAGTTCTATGAGGAGGCTTCCATGACGGCGGCCGTGGAGCTCCTGACCGCAGAGGGGTATCAGGCTGAAGTCCGAGCCTGAGGCGCTGCGTTCTGCCGGATTCCGCTCCCTTCTGCTGTAGTTTGCCCTTTCTGCCGCAACATTTGAGCCGTAGGAATCCTGAAGCCAGCTTTACCGGCTGCTCCTTACAATAATACGAAAGCTGCCAGGAAACGGCCTGCGCATCCGCACAGCCATTTCCTGACAGCTCTCTAATCTTACACATAGGCTTTATGGCGTTTTCTCTTTCCTGTCTTCCTTCCTCTTCCGGGCTTTCCGGTACAGGGCTGCCACGCAGATACAGAACAGCATGCCAAAAGCGCCGCCGCTGGTGTCCAGCAGCACATCCGCGAAACTGGCATACCGCCCCGGCACAAAATATTGATGGAATTCATCCGCGGCCGCGGAAAGGAACACCCAGACCACAGTCAGAAGGTTCAGCTTCCTGCCCCGCTTCATCCACTGGCTCCACAGCGTATACACCAGAATCCCCATGCAGGCATATTCGGAAAAGTGGGCCAGCTTCCTGATGGGGTGCTCAAAATACTCCGCCATGCCCGTCAGCGCCGCCTCGTCCCAGGGACGGCCGGACAGGGCGTTGATGATTCCCACGAACTGTTCGGACACATACTGGCTCAGGGAGCCGGACTGCTCGGCATCCTGGGCCGAGAACCGGAATATGAGGCTGTACAGCGACAGCAAAAGGAGAGCTGCAGCAGACGACACCAGCCATCTGCGCAGCTGCCCTTCCTTTCTCTTACTGTCCATTGACTGTCTGGTACACCTCTATCCTGGCGGAATCCATCTCAGGCATGCCGATGAAGATAGCGCCGTAGCCATAGCAGCCCGCCTGAAGCTCGATTCTCACAATCTGCAGGAAAGCATGAATCACTTCCTTGGTCCAGATGGTCAGATAGGCCTCGTACACCTCGCCGATCTGCAGCGCCTCCTCACACTCAAAGCCGATCCCGCTCTTGGACACATCCCCGATGCGGATTGTCACCTCTTTCCCGCTATTTCCGTCCAGCCTCTTGATCACCAGCCTGGATTCCAAGTCTGTTCTTTTTGTTTTTCTTCTCTCCTGTTCCATACTATACGCCTCTCCTTATCCGGTGAACTTCGCTTCCACCTAGCATGTCTTTAGTATATCATTTTTCGGCTTATATCACAAGACAAAATTCAGGAATCTGAGCGGGAACCGATTCGCGCCTCCATTTTCCCATAATGTATCCGGCATTCCTTTTGATGTCCGTCCACCAGCCGGCGCTCCATGTTCCTGATTGCGCCGTAATGCCGTATATACAGCCAGAACATGATTGCAAAATAGGGGGAGAAGAAGCGCAGCAGCCTCACAGCGTAGCGGGGGCTGGTCCGGAAAGCGGCGGATTTCTCCTGCAGGCGGAGCAGCAGGCGGAATACCGGGGATTTTTCCTTCTCCCGCTCTATCCGGCAGAGCCTGGCCACCTCCTGATTGTGCAGGACTCTGGTGGGGCTGTTGAAATTGGATATGGAGGTGGCGGAAATCCGATAGAGGATGATCGGGCGGTTCACGTAGCATATCCTGATGTTTTTATTTTCATCCAGTATCTTCTGGAAGCAGGCCCTGTCGTTGACCGTCCGGAACTGCAAGATGAAATCCAGCACGCTTTCCGTCAGCAGGGATTTTCGGCAGACCGCTGTGCCCATGATTGGGAAGCCGAGTTTTATGGCACGGTACAGCGTCTTTCCCCGGATGAAATGCTGCAGGACCACTTCCAGATAGGTGCCGTAGGATCGGATGATGCTGCCGCGGTCCGTGAATTTCAGGAAAGCGGTGCATATCATGTCATGGTCATCCAGCTTCGCCGTGATTTCGAACAGATTGAAGGGGGCGAGCAGGTCGTCCCCGTTCACCGCCACGAACCGCTCCCCCTCCACGCGCCTGAGGGCGTCCACATAGTTGACGCAGATTCCCGCGTTCTCTTCCCGGAAGAGCTTGTCTGTCTTGGCGAAAAGATTTTGGTTTTCCTGAATCCATCGGCTGATCACGAGGCAGCTGTCGTCCCGGGATCCATCGTCCGTGACAATCAGCTGGAACTCCTGCCCCTGGCCGAATTTCTCTATCTGATATTTGATGCTTTCCAGCATGTAGGGAATGACATCCGCCTGATTGTAGCATGTGACTATAAATGTGAACATTTCTCTGCCTCCGGTCTGGGAACTATATCTGTTGTTTGTAAACAATTCTTTCCTGTCGTGCGGTTGATTTTCATGCGGAAATATACTATATTATAGGAAGCAAGTGAAGCTTCCTATAATCGAATGCGGCGCAAAAGGACGCGCCTTTTATCAGAAGCCAAGCGCATGCTTTTCAATCCTTTGCAGAAACGAGGAAATCACTTTGATATCAGTAATCATTCCTGTCTATAACGCGGAGCCCTACCTGGCCCGCTGCATCGATTCCGTGCTGGCTTCCGCCTGCGTCGGCTTTGAAATCATCCTGGTCAATGACGGCTCCACTGACAGAAGCCCTGAAATCTGCTCCGGATATGCCGAACAGGACAGCCGCGTCCGCTTTGTCTCCCAGGAGAACCAGGGCGTGTCTGCCGCCAGGAACAGGGGTCTGGGCGAGGCCCTGGGGGAATGGGTCGTCTTCCTGGATGCGGACGATTTCATTTCCGATGATTTCCTGGACATGGTCGCCCGGCCCGAATATCAGGATAAGGACCTCATCCTGTTCCGGTTCGCGGTATGTGCTTCCGGCGCGCCAGCAGGCTCCTGCGACATAGAAGGCGTGGGGAACGGGCCAGCCGCCCGCTGTTATCAGGGGGAAGAAATGCTTCCGTTGATCCGGCGGATTCTGGTGCCGCGGCCTCTGGAGGGCGGCTGGGCCCTGGATTTCCGCACGCCCTGTGCGAGAGCCTATAAAAGGAGCATCCTGGAGCAGCACGCCATCCGCTTCTCCCCGGATATCAGGATTGGGGAAGACCTCCTCTTCAACCTGGAATACCAGCTGAGGGCAGAATCCTGTGTCTTCCTCCCCAGGACTGTGTATTTTTATGATGTCCACGGAGACTCCTCTTCCCACCATTTCAACCCGGGGCTCCATGAGAACCATGTCCTTCTGCTCCAGGCCGTCAGGGACGCGCTGGGCAGGTGCGGCATGTACGCCGCGCTGGAGCAGGATTATCATTCCTACGCCCTTGAGAATCTGACTTATGTGCTGATCCGGGAGATTTTCAGTCCCCTTAGCCCTCGGACATACCGGGAGAGCCGCAGGCTCTGCAGAGAGATGCGGAGGGAACGGATGTACAGAGAGGCGCTCCCGTATAATCGGAAAACCGGCATCCTGCCCCGGCGGATTCTGGTGCTTTTCTTTAGATTGAAGTGCTGCCTGCTGGTAAACCTGATTTCCAGGGTAAGCTATGTCTACCTGGAACGGAAATAATTCTGCCACGCTGCTGCATCTGCCATATGCCGTCAGGCTGCCGCCGATATCACGTTTTTTCAGCAAATAGTTTTCGGTATATCGGATAAACCTTATCTTTCACCCATCCGTTCACGCAATAAGCCCAGATAATCTCCTTCACGACTTCCCCGGCGCTGCAGTCCCCGCAGCGGCGCAGCTGGCGCAGCGCTGCCCGGGCGGCTTTCCGCTGCCTGTATTTCAGGGAAATCCTGTACCGTCTCCTGGCCTTCCAACAGGCAATGCGGTCCCTTGACGCCGGATCCTCTATCCGGCAGATTTCCGCAATCTCGTCCACAAGGCTCTCGTAATCGCTGTACTTTTTCTCCTCCTGCTCCCGGGTCAGCGCCGTCCTGGAATGGCTGCCCTCCCGAATCGCCACGCCGTACAGTTCCTCACGGATTGTAGGACATTTGTGACGGTACATAAAGGGCAGCAGCATCTGGAAATTCTGGCCCACGCTGTATTCCGGTATCCGGCGCTGGGGATAAATGGCGAAAAAGGCCTCCGATTTCAGCATATAGCAGCCGCAGCACACAAAGGTCCTGGACTCCAGGATGTCCCAGAACAGCTCTTCCCTGTCCAGGTCGCCCTGCTGTTCATCGGCTTTCTCCGCCCGCTCCCCTGTGTCGGCATTGTAATACCAGGACAGGGAACGGACGCACTTGTATTCCGGGTGGGTTCTGAGGAATTCCACCCGCTTCGCCACGGACTCCGGCTTCAGCATGTCATCGCTGTCCGGCCAGATCAGGTACTCCCCCGTCACATAGGGCAGCCCCCCGTTCACCGCGGCGGAGGCGTTCCTGTGCGGGGCCGCCACGATCCTGTATCCGTAGCCCCTGGCGGCGAACTTTTCCCGGTACCCTTCCGCCACCCCCAGCGTCCCGTCGGAGGAACCGTCGTCCACCAGGATCATCTCTATGTCAGGATACGTCTGCGCCAGCACGGAATCCAGCATCTTCGCCAGATGAAGCTCACCGTTATATACCGGGGTGACGACGGATACCCGGCCTGAACAAAACTGATTTTCTTCCATGTGAATCTGCCCCTCCTCCCTTCTACCGCGTCCTGTTCTGCCTGTGCAGCACAGGAGGAAATCCGAACTTCTGTCAGTTCCCCTTCACCTGCACGATTTTCCTGTTCTCAATCCTGTATATCACATCGCACTCATTGGCCAGGCTCATGTGGTGGGTCACCATGATCAGCGTCTTGTCCTCCTTGATCTGGCGGATGGAATCGATGACGGCCATCTCCGTCTCCATGTCCAGGGCAGCGGTGGCCTCGTCCATCACCAGCAGCTCGAAGTCCTTGTACAATGCCCTGGCCAGGGCGATCCTCTGCCTCTGGCCGCCGGAGATGGCGGTTCCGTTCTCCCCTATCAGGGTGTCCACGCCATCCGGCATCCGCATCACATCCTCCCAAATCTGGGCGCATCTCAGGCATTCCTCCACCTTCGCCTTGTCAATCTCCCCCTCGTCCTCAAAGAACGCCACATTGTTCTGGACAGTCTCCCCGTTCAGGTACACGGTCTGGGGGATGTAGCTCACCAGCTCTCCCATGCTGGCCCTGCAGGGGCCCTGGGAGTCCCTTTGTTCTACAATGTCGTAGTCATCAAAGAAGACATGGCCGCTCTGGGGCTTCAAAAGTCCCAGGAGGAGATCCACGAAGGTGGTCTTTCCCGCGCCGGAGGCGCCGATGATGGCGATGGAGCAGCCCACCGGGATGTCGATGGAGGCGTCCTCGAATATCTTCGCCCTGTCGTTGTAGCCGAAGGTCAGGTTCCTGACAGAGACGCCTTTCTCAAAGGTCAGCTTCTTCCGGCGGATCTGGCGGCTGCGCTCTTCCTCTTCCCTGATTTTCTCGTAGCCAGCCATGCACTCCTTCACCGCCTCATAGGACTTCCGGGCGAATTCCACATTGTTCATCCCGCTTAAGACTCCGTAGGCCATGGGCAGCATCCGCACCAGCGCCGTGATGTACACCACCATGGGCGCTAGAATCACAGCCAGGTTCGTCCCGAACACCAGAATCACGGCCAACACCACGAACATGGCCGCCATGATGGAATTCTGCAGGATGACGCCGATGCTGCTGACCTTGTATTTATATTCCCCCTGTACCCTGGCGTAGTCGTTGCTGGCGTCCCGGTATTTTCCCAGCACAAAGGCCGAGCGGTCGTCTATCTTCATCTCCTTGAAGGAGCCGTAGGCGATGGTGATCTGGGAGTTGGCCTTGATGGAACAGGCCCTGCTCTTCTCCCCGTATACAATCATCCGCGCCCGGGTGCGGATGAACACAAAGGCCATGAGCAGCAGCAAGATCACGCTGCTGGCCACCCCCACCCATTTGGACACATAAATCAGCACCACCCCGTAGCCCGCCATGGTGATGCCGTTCACCACGATTCCGATGCAGTCCACGATGATCTGGATGCAGCTGGTGGTGTCGTTCCGCACCATGTTCAGGGCCTGCATGGCAGTCTTCCGGTTATGCTCCATCAGCTCCTCTTTGATCAGAAGCTCATAAATCTTCATGGACAGCTTCTGGGCCCCGTCATAGATGAACCGGTTGGAGACCTTGCTCTTATACAGTTCAAAGAGGCATTTCAACAGGGAAAGCAATATCATGAACAGTGTAAAGATAATCAGTTTATCGGACACCTGGTTATCCTGCACCACCCTGTTGATGATGTAAATGATCACGGAGAAGCTGAAGATGTCCACAATGGGGCTTATGAGACCGAACACCGCGTACAGTTTCCAGGTCCTCTGCTCCTTTCTCTCCAGCGTTCCCGTCAGATATTTGAACATTTCAATCATGCTTTTCTCCCCCAGACTTCTTTTCAACCGGACGGTTCAGAAACTGCACATAGTCAAAGTCATCCAGGTACCGTCTTCTCCGGAATCCCTTTTTGTAGAAGGTCAATACCCCCAGCTCTTCCCATTTCTTCCTGCCTTCCTCAAAGGTATCATAATGCACAAAATTGATTCTGATATCCCCCAACAGACCCACAGGGCATCCGTTTTCTCCCTTCACTTCCACGATTTCCTGTTCCATATACTGTTTCAGGTTTTCCGCCATTTTCACAAAATCATCCATGCCGATTGCCAGGTTGACCGTGGGTGTCAGATATCTCAGGCCCATATCATGATACATGAAAGAACCGTTGCAGTTGGACGCGATGATGGTAAAGTCCCTGTTCTTTAGTCTTTTCTTTCTCCTTATGTTATATAACCGTCGTTCCGCCCACTTCACCCTTTCCGGGATCATCTGACAGGCCTTTTGCGCCAATTGTAATATCTTCATTATTTCACCATCCTCTTCCACAGCGCCCGCAGAGACATCATAGTGATAAAAATAAATCGTAATATTGAAAACGGGAATGCCCGGTATAGACTTTGAAACCGCTTCCGCCCTCCGGCAGCTTTCGTGGGGCTTTTCAGCCTGGGCTGCAGCGCTTCCGCCTCTCTGCACGGGAACCAGTCCAGGTCTCCCTTCAGCTCTTCCCAGATTTCCCGGGCCTCTTTGGTGTGGAGGATGACGACGGACGTTCCCATGCCGTCCTCCATATCCGGTCTGACTTTCTCCATGCCCCAGAAATCCCCGATGGTAAAATCGCTGTCCCTGTCCACGGTGCAGTATCTGCAGACATGGCAGGAAGGACGTATGATATAGTCGGCAAAATACATCCTGCAGTATACGTCCCCATACAGCGAATGTGTCTGCTCTCTGCCGTCAGCAACATAGGCGCAGGTATGTCCATTGTCTTTATTTCGTTTGTCTCTGAAATAAAATTCCGTCATCTTGCCGCCGGACTTCCGCTCCAGGTATCTCACGTAGGAAGCCCATACCCCGGGGGAAGGCGCGCCGTAGCAGACCAGCGCCGCCACGATCAGCTTCGGATAAGGGCGCTTCAAGAAAAGCCGCAGGGCGCGGGCCTGGCAGGGCGTGCCGCAGAACAGCACCCATCTGTCCTCTTTCAGACGGGCCTGTACGCTGCGGTAGGTTCCCTCCAGATTGCTCTGGACATATTTGGTCTTCTTCAGCGCCTCCAGCTCCTCCCGGTTCCGGGCCTCCCTGTGCGCCACTTCCATGCCCTCCCGGAACGCGGCTCCGTAGACCACCCCCTGCCGCCGGAACACGTATTCCGCCAGGACGGGGAACATGCCCCCGGAGGAGCTGGCCTGCCGCAGCGCCTCATCCTTGACCCGGGCTCCGAAATAGAGGTTTTCGCCCTTCTGCGGCTCCGCCGCCTTGATGGGGCAGACCTGCAGACATTGTCCGCAGGAGATGCATTTCTCTTCGTCAACCTGAGGATACCGGAAGCCCTCTTCCTCCATGACCATGCGAATCGCGCCCACAGGGCAGATATCCGCGCACGCGCCGCAGCCGCAGCACGCCTCTTTTTTCTCATATAGATTCATTTCTCTCTCCTGCTCTGTCGTCTCCTCTGTCTTGCCTTCTCTCAGAATCTTCCCTCCATGTCATGCGCCCTACCATACTGGTCAAAAGGACATGGCTGGACCAGGGCTGTATCCTGCCTGAGGGAACCGCCTTGCGGGACTGTCCGAACACAGCGTCAGGACAGGTTTCCCAGCAGGAACTTTTGGGACTCTCTGACGGCGTCCGCTGTCCTCTGCTGAACCTTTCCCCAGTCCACGGGCGCATCGATGTCCTTCCCACCGCCGTCCTGGCATATTTTGTCCTCCAGTCCGTGGACCTGCAGTATGTTCTGCAGCCTGGCGCTTAGGCTTCTGTGGGCAAAGGCCAGGAACCGCTTCCGGTAGATAATGCTGAAGGCGACCGCGTGGAAGGAATTGGTCACCACATACTCCGCATGGTGGATGTAACCCAGGAATTCCGCGGGCCCGGCTGTGACATCCAGTTCAAAGCCCTGGTCCGCGCCCTGCTGCCCGGCCCGCACCTCGACCACTGGCAACCCTTTCTCTTCGGAGAGTTTCCGGGCGTATTCCGCCATCTTCTCATTGCCCTCCGTCACATATACCAGGATGTATCCCTTTCGGTCAGGCGCTTTCTCCGCCTCCTGCCAGGCCTCCTTCCCCAGGAAGAAGACCGGATCCAGGACTGCCTTCACATCCCCCGGATAGAATTTCTTCACATAGGGGATTGCCGTAGCCTCCCGGACGGACAGCGCGTCCACATGGCTCACCAGTTCCGCGAACTTTCTGTCGTGCCGTTCCTGGATGGACGTTCCGCCGAAGCTCGCCGCATAGGCGACGACTTTTTCCTTCCTTCTGCTCTGAAAAGCGCCGAAATAGGCTTTCCGCAGGCCGCAGGTGATGTCCGGATTCCAGATCTGGTCGCTTCCCACGATGTAGTACCGGTAGGGCAGCCTCCGCAGCCCCCATGCGGACAATATCTTCCGCTGTCCCTTTTCCGTCAGATATTCCCGCCGGAACCGGTTCATATTGGCCCGCTGCCGAGAAAACTGCTCCTTCACGCGCATATGCGCCCAGAAGCCGTTCCACATGTTGAACAGGCCCCATATGCGGCCCTTCAGTCCCTGAATCGGGGCATAGGAAATCCACCAGTGCCTGCCTGTCATGTAGGGGGGCTCATAGCGCACGATTTCCGCCGCTGTCCCGCTGTCCTGCAGGAAGCGCTTCAGGCCGTATGCCTGCAGCATGGCACCGTAGTTGTTGGAGCAGTGGAATGTGATGATTCCCACTTCCGCATTTCTTTCACTCATATCACCGGCTCCTTTTGTTCACTAAAATCAAGGCGATTTGATTCAATATAGCATATATCGGGTAGCAGGTAAAGCAGCAGGCGAACAATACCCTGTCGCTGAAGCAGATTCGCCGGAACAGGGGATGCCGCCTTTCCGCCGCGGCGGTTTTTCGCAGTTCCCGCCGGGCTTTTCCGTCTTTTGCAGCATCTTTGCTCTTCCGGGCAGCCCAGCTTCTTCGAATCTGATCCACCGCCAGGATTTCCCACCGCATGGCATGCTCCGTATGTCCGCTTTCATATTCACTGTCCCGGATTCTTCTTGCGCACGCAAAATACCGCATTTCCCTTGCGGTTCCCGCGGAATTGGTCACGCTCTCCGGATGCTCTCTGTAATAGTACCATTCCGCCGGGCAATATACGCTCCTTACCTGTCCTCTGACCAGCTGATACAGAAACCAGGTGTCCTCCCCGTTGGTCAGTCCCCTGTCGAACCGCAGGTCCCCGATGGCCTCCCGCAGAATCAGCTTGCCGCCGATGCCCGAGAGGATGTCCGTATACTTCACATGGAACCATTCCGCTGTCCCGGCCTGGTCCGCCCTCAGCCATTCTGCCTGGGGAAGGTGATTCCCTGGCGCTCTTGCCGCTTCCCGAAGAACGGCGTCCAGCTGCCCGCTGTCCAGCTTCCGATATCCGCAGAACGCCAGCTGGGCATGGTTCTCCTCCGCCTGCCGCAGCATTTCCTCCAATAGAAACGGCGGGATGGCGTCATCGCTGTCCAGAAAGAAGACGTACTCTCCTACAGCCGCCTCAATCCCCCGGTTCCTGGCGGCGGAGACCCCCTGGTTCTCCTGGCGCAGCATCCGAATCCTTCCGTCCGCCTCCGCCAGCTCCCCGCATATGGCCGCCCCTTTGTCCGCAGACCCGTCATCCACCACCAGCATCTCCACGTCGCGGTATGTCTGATCGGCCACGGACCGCAGGCACTGCCTGATATAATTCTCCGCGTTATACATGGGAATAATGACGGATATTTTCTTCATAGGAGCCCCTTTCCCCGCTCTTCCTACCGGCGCGTCCCCGGAAGCCAACGGCATGATAAACGGCATAATAATTTTCAAATAAGGATGGTCATTTCGGACATAATATGTTACAATACCACCCGACACCTTCAACCTCTTAGGAATTGTCGGAAAATAGCTGATACAACTTCTTTAGAGAAAAGCCCGGAAATACAAGGAAAACAGCTTTAAGCTCGTATCAGTTATTTGTAGACACTTCCTTACTCAACAACAGCCTGGAAGCACGCCTTATGAAAAAAGCCAAGATTCTCCTTATCCTGTTCCTGAGCACAGCCGTCCCTGTGGTGACAGGGGGCATTTACCGCCTCAAGGACCTGCGTTTTCCGTACTACGAACCCGCCGTCTACTCGGAATCTGCCCGGGAGCTGGACAATCCCTATATCGGATGGTATCAGCTATACAACTATCTCCTCACCGCCGACGGCTCCTATGACACATCCGAAATCTCAGAACAGGAATACGGCCCCGGCCTGGTCATGCTGCAGTTCAATCTGCAGAATTTCGCGGATGCCCCTGTCAGCGAGGCAGGACTCCGGCAGCTGACGGATATCCTGGCCGCCTGGCACTCCACAGGAAGACAGCTGATAGTCCGCTTCCTCTATGACTGGGACGGAAACGCCCCGGAACAGGAGCCGGAAAGCCTCTCCCTGATCCTGGAGCATATGTCCCAGACAGCGGAAATCGTCAACCGGCATACCGACTGCATCTATATCCTCCAGGGCATCTTCGTGGGCTCCTGGGGCGAGATGCACAGTTCCAATTACATGAACGAAGAGGACATGCTCACGCTCGTCCATCATCTGGCGTCTGTCACGAATCCTGACATTTTCCTTGCCGTACGCACGCCTGAGCAGTGGCGCACCATCGCCCAGTCCGCCGCCCCCCTGTCCGCGTCAGAAGCCTTTGACGGCTCTCTGGCGGCAAGGCTCAGCCTTTTCAACGATGGCTTCATGGGCTCCGAGACAGACCTTGGCACCTACGCTGAGGCCGATGCCTCTTTCCCCCTGTCAGGCTTCGGGAAACGCTTCCGTCAGGCGGAGCTCCTTTTCCAGGAGGAACTGTGCCTCTATGTGCCCAACGGCGGAGAAGTGGTCATCGACAATCCCTACAACGATTTTCCAGCCGCCGTACAGGATCTGGCACGCGCCCATGTCTCTTACCTGAACAGCACCTATGACAGGGACGTGCTCTCCAAATGGAGGGAGAGCGTCTACCACGGAGAACCTTTGTTCGACGGCATGGACGGCTATGACTACATCTCCAGGCATCTGGGATACCGCTATGTCCTCCGCGCCTCGGACTTCTCATTCTCGCTGCCCCGGGCGGAGACAGCGTCCCTGTCCCTGGTTCTGGAGAATGTGGGGTTTTCCGGCAGTTATCGGTCCTTCGATGTCTCCCTGACCCTGAAACGGACCGAAAGCAGCCGAAAATATGTCCTTCCAATCCAGACCGACACCCGCTTCTGGAATCCCGGATCCGAAATTTTGCTGGAGACATCCTTTGATATCCAGAAGCTGACCGCAGGAACCTACGAGATCTTCCTGAACATCAGCGATCCTGTCTCCGGCTTTCCCGTCCTTCCGGCAAACGAGGAGGCAGATGCCGCGAAGGGCTGCCCTGTGGGTTCCCTAACCATCCGGAAATTCCCCCAGTGGGACTCTATCACCAGCGCCCTGATTGGCAAAAAATAGAATCCGCCCGTCCGACTTCCGTTTCAGCTGCAGATAGATTCTGCTGCCCGCCCTCCATCCCTCCCGTGGGAGGGCGGCGGTCAGCACGGTCCTCTCCCCGCACTTCCAATCCCTGGGATCCGTGTCCAGGCGCTTATAGCTGAACTTGCCGGGCTCCTCTTCCGTCACCAGGAAGCATTCCGCCTCCTGGCACAGATTCCCGAATCCGCAGTTCTTTACGGCAATCTGCAGTTCCTGTTTCTTTTCCGTCACTTCCACAACGGTAAAGCGATATCCCAGTCGGCGGCCGATGTACTCATATCCGCTGAGCCCCTGCCAGCAGCCCGGCTCCTCCACCGTTTCGTTTCTCCAATGATCCAGCTGTTGCGGATGGTAGATGCTGTTCAAATAGCAGACATGCATCTCCTCCAGATCCTCCGCCGCCTGCCGGTAGCCTTTGAGCGGCTCGCCGGACAGAATCTCGCCGCCGTTGGGGACGGAATCCAGGTAGCGGCTCTGCCATTCCAGCTCCTCCCCGCGGCTCCAGCTGCCGGTCTCTCCCGCCTCCGCCCTGGCCAGGACCCCATATGTCCCCAGGTCCGTGTCCGAGCCGAAGATGCCGTCATTGAACAGGGCCAGCTGCTCCTCCACATCCGCCCTCGTCTCCGGACTGGCTGTCACCCTGCGCCATTGGGCGGGGGTGCGCACCGCCAGGAAGCATCTCCCCTCCGTGACCCGGTGCAGGGTGCCGATCAACTCGCACAGGGACGCGTCGTCCAGGAACTTAGAACCGTGCATCTCGCCCCAGTTCCCCACAAACACCCCCTGCAGCACCAAAATGTCCTCCATGTATGGCCGGATGGCTCCGCCCACCTGCTCCATATGCCGTTTCACCATGCCCAGGGTCAGCGGCTCCCTCTCCATGCCCTTCCCTTCGGTGTCATAGGCGAACCGCAGCAACAGCTGCTTGCGGTTTTTATGGAAAAAATCCAGAATCAGCCTGACATGGGCCAGCGCCTCCTCCGAAAGCGGCGAGACCCGGAAGGCTCCGATATCAATCAGCGCCAGGGCAAGCTGTTCCTCTTGGCAGCTTTCGTCCATCCAGGCTTCCTCCTCCACAGGCCTTCCGTCCCCAGGGGGCTGCGCCTGGAATGTGTAGACATGGTACCAGCCGCAGCCTGGATTCTGCAGCTTGTCGCTGCTCTCCTTCAACGCCGCGCTTTGGAATCCCGGCTGCTTTCCCGCTTTTTTAAATCTTATCAACACTCTTCAACCCCACCTCCACATCCATTTTCAGGAATTTCACGCGAAATATGATGATGATGGTACTGTACATGACGCGGAGCATATACCAGAAGGGCTTCAGGCCGGAGTGCATGCTCTTCCCGGCCGTCCTGGCATGCATCACCGCCGGAATCTCCACCACCTTGAACCTGATCAGCAGCATCAGCACCAGCATGTTCGCGTCCGGGTACTTGTCATCGAAATGGTTGTACTTGGAATAGTACAGGAAGGCTTTTCGGCTCAGCCCCTGGAGGCCCGTGGTGGGATCCGAAATCTTTTCCTTCGTGACCATGCTGATCATGCCCCGGAACAGGGAATATACTACCTTTTTGGGCCATGAGACCGGAAAGTCGGAGCTGTCCTTCCGGAACCTGGCCCCCAGTACGATGTCCGGATACCGCCCCTCTTCGTCCGCTTCCTTCAGCTTGTTGTAGATCATGGGGATATTGCACACATCGTGCTGGCCGTCACCGTCCATCTGGATGACATATTTGTATCCGCGCCTGACCGCGTATTTGTATCCGGTCTGCAGCGCACATCCGTATCCCATGTTGAACAGCTGGGATATCATGGGATACTGCATCTCCTTCACGATCCAGTTGGTGGAATCCGTGGACGCATCGTTAATAACGAGGATATCCGCCACCTCGGACAGCCCCAGACCTTCCACCTGCGTCAGCACGTTTCGAATGTTCTGCCCTTCATTATAGGCAGGTATGATAATCAAAAGCTCTTTCTTCATATAATTAGTCCCGCGTTCGCCCCATGCCGTACACTGTCACAGAAGCTCCAGCAGTTTCTGCAGTTCCTGCTCCTGGGCCATGTTTTTCCTTTCTGCTGCTTTTCCCAGCTTTTTTCTCTTCTCCTCATCCCCAAGCAACGCTTCGATACTGTCCGCGATTCCCTCCGGCGTCAGCTGGCAGAAGATGCCGTCCACGCCCTCCTCAATCTGCTCCCGGTTGCCGTTGCAGTCGGAGGCGATGACGGCGCATCCCAGCGTCTGGGCTTCCTGGATGGCGATGCTCTTGCCCTCAAATCTGGTGGCATGTACGTAAATGTCCGCCTGGAGGTAATAGGGATAAGGGTTCTCCACGGCTCCCAGAAGCACGAAATCCTCCTTCAGCCCCAGGGCAGCTATCTTCTTCTCCAGCGCCCCCCGCTGGTCGCCGTCGCCCAGAACGTACCATCTCGCCTGGCAGCCCCTTTCCTTCAGGATCTTCATGGCGTCTATGGCTATGTCCGTGGCTTTCTGGTAAGTCAGCCTCCCCACGGTCAGCAAGCGCTTCCCTTCATATCCGTCGGAACCGACCCCCATTCCGTTGGAACCGACCCCCATTCCGTTGGAACCGCCCTCCATTCCATTGGAACCGCCCTCCATTCCATAGAAACCGCCCCCTCTTTCCCTGCTCCGGCGGCGGATGCCCTCCTGATCCACCAGATTATGGAACACCCCCGTCTTGTCCGCGTATTCCGGATAGACCGCCAGGAAATGCTCCCTTACCTCCCGGGAAACCGCGAAAATCTTCTCGAAGCTGTCCCAGCAGTTTTGGTCCATTTCCCTCGTGTACCCCGCGCTCTCATAATCGATATGGATGAAGGCGCATTTCCTGGCCGCCCGCACATGCTCCGCCACATAATAGGCGGACGCTCCCTCCAGCCACGCCACCGCCAGGTCGAATTCCTCTTCAAAGCGCAGACTTCCGTCCGAAAGCATCCTCCACAGCAGCTTATCCGTCTGCAGCTTGCCTCTCCCTCTCATGGAGGTCAGGTTCCTGACGATATTCCGGATTTTTTTAACCAGTCCGCCGTTCCGGAAGAAAGCCCTGCAGACCGTTTTCATCATCCTCCGCTTCCCCTTTCGGGACAGCACAGAATGCTCATCGAAGCTTGGGTTCCTCAGCCTGACATAGGCGGGCAGCTTCCCCGCCATCTCCCCCTGCCCCATGATGACGTACAGAGAAATATCGTATTCCGGGCTGTCCAGAAATTTCAGCAGCTCCAGCAGCGCCGTCTCCGCCCCCGCCCGGCCCAGGGTATTAATCACGAACAGAATCTTTTTTCGCATATGCCTCCTCTTGCTCCCTGACCAGTTCCTCAAGCTCAAGCATCATGCGCTCGCTCTCCTGGTTCAGCAGGGACACCTGCATGGCCAGCTCCCTGTTCTTTAAGTTCAGCTGTGAGATCACCAGGCTTTCCTGCACCTCCGTGAACAATATCAGAGCGCCCACGCAGAAAAAAGCAAGTCCCGTCCCTGGCGCCATCATAGCCGTCCATTCCGACAATACGGGAATGGCGCCTACCAGAATCATCACGATTCCAAGCAGCCCCCAGATCACGGCGTAATTGACCGCCAGCTTCTTGATGGAATGTGTCCAGAATCCGAACACGATAAGTATGATCCCCACTGCGATCAACCCGATTCTAATGATAGTACCGTCCATTTCCTCTTCCTCCTTCCGGCTTCCCTCTCCCCTGCCGGTTCCCATTCCCCGCAGAGGCCCTCTGTCCTTACTTCGCTGTCTGGATTTCCGCGGCTGCCTGTTCGGCCTTGGAATACACTTTGGCCGGCGGCTGGGTGCCCATGCCTGGCTTCAGCAGGGAGCCTACGCAGAATATATGAGCATCCAGGTTCCTCTCCATGAAGCGCAGCCTGAAGTAGGCAAATGTCCAGCCGCAGAACGCCCCGGCCACCACGCCGGAGCCGTACCACAGTTCCGGCAGATGGGTGGCCACGATGCTGCCTAGGAAAGTCACCAGGCAGAAAATCAGCGACGTCACCATGGCCCCTGTCAGATCGTTGAAATAATACAGGAAAATGATTTCCGAGTACATCAAAAACAGGATGAAATACCCTGCCACCAGGCAAGGATAGATCCGCATCGTCAGGCTGGAGATGCCGAACCTGGGCAGGAACACCACCGCCAGCAGATAGACCACGGACGTTATGATGAACTGAATCCGCACCAGGTTCATCAGCTCCGCGGAAAGCTGGCGGAACATCTCCTTCTTGGCGCTGTCGATATCGGCTCCCTTGCCTCCGATCACAGACTCAGAGTAGGCCTTATATTTGTCATGGAAATGCATCTCCACCCTGGAGATAAAGATGATCGTAGTGGAGATATTGGTGAACATGGCCAGGCATGTAGCCATGTCGTAGGGCTGGTTGCAGACGAAGGTCTTCACCACCACCAGCTTCATATCCGTATTCCAGAAAACGAAATTATGTATGTACAGCCCCAGGATGTAGAAGAAATTCGCCACCACCAGCTTCCAGTACTTCCCGAAATACCGGAGCACTGATTGATAGCGGTTGCTGTTCTTGACGAAATACCGTTTTATGATTGCCAGCTCCAGGAACGCCGTGAGGAAGAACCCCGTCATCAGCGCGAAGAGCATGCTCTCCCTGATGCCCCAGCCCATGATGAACCGCAGGAACAGGGAGAACAGGAACGCCCACAGCATCCCGATCAGGAAGAACAGCGATATCTTTGTATAATCCTTTGAGATGGACAGATAAATCATCGAATAGAACACCAGCACCAGCCCGATGTACCCGCAGTACCCGGTAAATGTGTAGAAGACGTCCACCTTGCCCACAAAATGCTCCCACAGGCAGAAGGGAATCCCCAGAAGGCTGCTCAGGGAAATGTTCAGGAACAGCCCGAAGAAGAAACAGGGCCTGATATCCTCATATCGCTCCTCGTATATCACATCCGACATGTACTTGGAGAGCACAGAGTTGAAAGGGGCGGCGGTCAGCAGGGCAAAAATGAAGATATAGAGCACCGAACAGGAAAAAAGCTCCCTCTCCACGAAGCCCAGCTGATTGAAGCCCAGAAAATATCCCATCAGCAGAATGTTCAGGATGACCACCAGCATGGGAGTCACCGTGGACATGGAACTGTACGCAAACCCGGCAAGATGCGTGGTGAGCGTATTTTTCTCAAAAATATTGTTCAACTTAATGCCTATGCCTGCCATCTGTCTCGTCCTTTCTGTCTCTCATGTTCCTCTCACATCTCCCATTCCAGCCCCAGGCTGTCCGCGAAATCCCGGTAGATTTTCTGGTAGGTCGCCCGCATGTGCTCAATCCGGTATCCGGCCATCACCCTCTTGTAGCCGCTCTCCCCCATCTGGATCCGCATGGATTCGTTCCGGGCCATGTCCACCATGGCCTGGGCAATCTCTTCCACATTCATGATATGGGTCAGGATCCCTCCCGCCCCGAAGTCATCGTTCTCCCCGAATATCAGGCCGGAGCAGTTGCCCACGTCCGTGGCGATCACCGGCACATGGGCCGCGTAGCTCTCCAGGATGGTCAACGGCTGGCCCTCGCTGATGCTGGTCAGGATCGTCACGTCCATCCTGCCCAGGTAATCCCTGATGTTGATCCTGCCGGTGAAGACCACGTCCGTCAGGCCCAGGGCCTCCACCTGCTCATAGCATTCCCTGGCGTATTCCTCGTCTTCATCGCAGGGCCCCATGATCCAAAGCTTCAGCCTGGGCTCCCTCTCCTTGGCGAAGCTGAAGGCCTGGATCATGGTCTTCACATCCTTGATCGGCGTCACGCGCAGAATGGCTCCGATATTGAACTTCCCCTGGTCCTCCTTCTGCTTGCCGGGAATATCCTGCAGATGGTCCACCGATACCCCGTTGGGGGTCACCATGGTCTTCTCCGCCGGACAGCCCAGTTCAATCTGCAGCTCCCTGGCGTGCTCATAGAGGCTGGTGATCAGGTCCCCTCTCTCGTATCCCAGGTTGGACATCTTGCGGAACTGCTCGATCCAGATATTCTTGTAGGCCCCTTTGACCCATTCCGCCCGGAGCAGCTCCTCCTCCCGCTCCCTGGTGTAGATCCCGTGTTCCGAGATCAGCAGCCGCCCTCCGTAGACGGACTTCCCCATGCTGCCCAGCACTCCCGCGTACCCTGTGGCCACACAGTGGTACAGGTCAGCCTTCGGCAGCTTCATCTTCAGAGTGAACAGCAGGGGCAGATACACCGACCGCATGGTCCAGAGGAAATCCGAGAAGACCAGCTGGCTGTAACACAAGTCGTAGTACTCTCTGACAATCTTCAGGAAATCCTCCCCCATCAGGAGCTTGTCAAGAGAGACTGCCTTTTTCTGGAACAGCTCAAATAAAGTCTCCCAGTCCACGCGCTGGTTCAGTATCAGGCTGCGCATGGCCCCGTATTCCTTTTTGTTCAGCCGGTGCTTACGCCGTCCCTTGTTGTTCCAGTCCACGTCCTGCAGGTAAAGCTCATGCACCTCCGTCACGTTTTCCGGAAGCTGATAGATGAATTTCGCGCTCTGTTCCCTGGTGCTTATGATTGTCTGGAGGATAAATTCCACCTTAGGAAAAGACTGGATGAGTCCGTGCACCCAGCTGGACACGCCGCCAGCCACATATGGATAACAGCCTTCCACGATTATGCAGACCCTCATTTGACATCCTCCTATTATTAGTTCCGCATCTCCCCCGTCCAGCACCCAGGCTTAGCAGAGAATTTCCGGCCGCAAAAGATATGCGTCCGTAAATCCTCTGGGGCACTGAACGGGGCAGATGCTGTTTTAAGTTTGCTATTCATAAAATCTCTCATCCGCGGGCCCGAGCCTCAGGGTCACCTCTTTTTCCGTCACCTCGAGCAGATAGGCGTCCCTCTCCAGTTCCTCCCAGCTCCCGCCTTCCATCTCCCGGATGGCTTCATTGTGGGTCCGCAGCACGAACCACACAGGCCCCGTGACCCCTTCCACCTGCAGCCGGATTACATCGTCCGTGCGGCTGTCGCTGTAATCCAGCGCCAAAAGCTGCCGGATGCGCAGGTCGCACTCTGAGGCGGTGGTGCCGTTGAAGGCCCCGTACTCCTCCCCATAGGTGGCAACCGTGGTACCCAGCGCCCTGGAAAGCTGTTCCCAGGCATCCCCCTCCTCATCCGGATATGCCACCCTGGACATGTCAAAAGACATACTGGAATACCCCAATGCAGTCGCCATGCTCCTGATCAGGAAATCGTTCTTATAGGTATACTCCAGCCCGTCCCCCAATACTCTTTGGACGGTCACATGATCCGTCAGGAAACCTATAATCTCCGCCTCAGGGCCTTCTCTGATCACCGTCCTGGCAGACGCCAGCATCTCCTCCTGCAGGGCCCCCTCTATCTCCTCCTCCGGCATCTCCCCGGCGTAAAAGGACACCATGTCATATCCGCCCAGGACATCCTGGAAAAACCTGTAGTCCTCTCTCAGCTTCTCCCCGGCGGAAGTGTCGGATACGCAGAGCCCTGACAGGCCCACTTCCGCAAAGTGCTCATTGAATATCTTCAGATAATATTCCAGCTGCTTCCCGTCAGGCAGCTCATCGTCGGAATAATCATATTGGGGCGTCATCATGCAGGTGGCCTTATATCCGTACTTCTCCAGTATCGTGGAGATGCCCGGCCATAAAAGCTCCTGGAACACCTGCTTCACCGACCTGCTGTAGAGCCGCTCCACCTCCTCCGCGTTCTCGTCCGCAAGGCTGGGATAGCCTGTCAGGAGGATATTCCGGGCATTCAGCACCGGATATATCTCATAGGAATACATCTCCGCGGACATGGCGGACAGGATGCCCATTCCCTCCATCCCTTCCATAAAACTCCCGTTCACGGCAAAGACATAAGCCGTCCCGAAGCTTTTCCGCCACATGACAATCGGATAATTCTCCGTTTTCACGGCGGCGCCCTCGGGAATCCCCCTCATATAGACCTTGGTCCCCGAAGCCGGCAGATACCAGGGGAATGTCCTCTCCCCCGGAAAGGCCTCGCTGCCCGGCAGAAACGTATCTGCGTCAGGGCTTTCCTTTTCCAGATAGATGGTCTCCCCTCCCAGCAGAAAGCCTTCGCCCAGATAGAAGCCGGATACGTTCGTCTCCTCCTCCAGTACCTTTCGGATGCCCAGCAGCTCCCGCACCTGCGCGTCGCCTTTTATCACGGACACGTCCGGAAGGCCGCAGAACACCAGATGCGTCCCGGCCTCCACGCACTCCGTCAGCAAGCCGATCTCCCGGTCCGATTCCCAGTCCACGCAGGCAGGGTCAATGACCAGCATCTCCGCCGCCGTCCCCTCGTCCCCCAAAGTCGCCAGAGAGGGGCGCTTCGCGATGTCGCGCTTGGTGTACGCGGCCCACTCCGCCGCCGCCTTCATGCACAGTTCCTCTTCATCGCCCACGCATACGACTTTGCGGCGGGCGATGACCGTCTCCCCCGCCGTGGCTCCGGCAGCCCCTTCCTGCCTGACGGAATCCTCCTCTGAGCCGCCCGGTATGTACATATTGATCTTCGAAGGGTAATTCTCCGCGGTCTCGGTGTATTTGTTCACGGCGTAGTCATTCCAGCTGTCCTTCAGATTATTGAGGCACATGCACAGGAACAGCACTGTGACCATCAATAGGGTAATCGAAAAAAATTTCCGGCGCGAAATCATGGCATCCTCTCCCAGTCTCCGATCCTTCCGCTACTTATTGTAGCCGTAATCTATCGCAAAATCATATAAATTGTATCCGTTTTGCCGTACACGATAGCAGATGAACTCGTCCGTCTCATAATATACTTCCATCTCATTAGGATACAGCTCCTGAAAGGCCCTGGCCCAATAATACATATGGGACATGGTGACCCAGCGCTCCTCCTCTATGTACGGCAGAATCCCTCCCGACTTGGGCAGTTCCGTCGCCGCCCCTTTCAGGGACACTTTCTTCTCCGGCCTTATGGTGTTCATATAGTCCAGATAGAGGAGCGGCACCTTCTCAATGAAGAAATATACCGTGTCCGTGGGAATCGTCACCGAAACGCCCTCCCCGATCTTCTGCAGATTCCGCAGGAACTGAATCATCTCATAGTGATAGCCTTCCCCCCATATCATCTGACGCTCGTCATTGGACGAGCATATGGTCCAGGTGGCGCCCTTCGGGTTCTCACGCAGAATATTGGTCACACAGGTGACCGCGCCGTTGGACTCGTAGGCGCTGATGCAGACCGGCTTCCGCAGGCCTGTCAGAAGCACCACCGCACAGGCGGCTCCCAGCATCACAAGTCCGCCTATATGAATCCCTTTCCGCTCCCGGAACAGCAAGTACACTGCCGCGTCCGCACAGAGGCTCCACACAATGGGAAGCCCGTACCCGATATATACGGAGTAACGCGACACCTCCATCAACTGGGGGAGCCCCAGCTTGGCCGATGCCTGGAGGATGCTGGCGATTCCCATGAATACGCCCACGGAGACCAACACCGCCCCGTAATCCGGCCTGCGCAGAATATACCACAACATGCCCAGCGCCAACAGCACTCCTACGCTCCCCAGCATGAATTCCGCCGCTGCCCTGCTGTCGTTCGTGACATAATACTGCATCTCTCCCAGCACATGGTCCAGCTTGGTTCCTAGGCTTTTCCAGGATACCCCTGCCTCCGTCTTCCCGGGGCTCTTGTTTTCTTCCTTTTGGGCGTTTTCCCCGGAATCCTCCTTGTCCTCCCCGCCGGCGGAAATCATGTTCATCCCCCAGTGCAGGGAACCCTGGAGCGGCGTGCCCATGGCATAAGCCGCCGCCATGGGCAGCACGGCGATCAGGATGCCCGTCACCCCCGCCAGCACAAGGCGCCTGAGATATCTCCAGCGGAAACACCGGAAACAGAAGCCCACAGCGATTCCCCCACACAGCAGCCCGGCCATTATGGTGTCATAAAAATGAACCGTCAGGGTCAGGGATACGCTGGCCGCAAAGAGGAGAAGCAGAAGCCTTGCGTCCTTTGCGGTCTTTTTCTTCTTCCCGTCGCCGGAGAGGATATCCTTCTTCTGCAGAAACGCAATCGCGAAGTAGACCGCGGGCAGGACGAACATCATCCCATATTCCTGGGGCAGCGGCGCGTAATATCGGTAATAGGTATACTGATAAAGGATGCCCCACATGATATACGCCGTCAGCCCCACGTAGGGAGTATATCTGGATTTGCATACCAGCTTCAGAAAGGCGAAAAGCGCCATGTGAATCATCAGCGTCTGCGGCAGGGCGAAAACCCTCAGCAGCACATAGACGGGGACGGAGAACACTTCATGCAGATAGTAGATTATGCAGTGGAACCCGAAAGGATAGACCCCGTCCACGAAAATACGGTTCTGGTCCATGTAATTGATCCAATAATTGTGCAGAACCATGTCGGAAGAGCAGTAGCCGTACACATTGACCGCGTTGCCCCCGTATATGTACAGAAGCATTCCCAGGATCCCCAGCGTCAGCAGCACGTCCGGCCAGCGGGACGAAAGCCATTCCCCCAGCCATCCGGAGGACATCTTCCGCATCCGCCTTCCTGTCCGGAGCATCAGAGTCTTGACGCCCATCTCCCCTTCGGAGACGACCCGCAGGCTTCTCAGCCCCTTCTCCAGAGCGGACAGGCACGCCTGTCTGCGCCTGACCGCCACCGCGATAAAAGGCGCCAGCGTCCCGGCCACCAGCGTGAAGCGATTGGATATATGCAAAAGCTGCAGAAGAAACACCAGGTTCATGCAGAAAAAATTGCCCGTGACGAAACAGGCCATGAACCTTGCGGCTGTCCTGAGCTGCGCGAACTTCCCGCCCAGCAGGATCCACGGCAGTGCCAGGGTCACGCCGAAATACGCCGCCGATACCCCTATAATCTGAAAAACAGTAAGCATTGTCATCGACATATGATTTTCCATGCCTTTCCGCTACTTTAACCGAAAATCCGAACCAGTTCCAACGTTTCATTGTCTATTACCACATTGGACTTTTTCAGCGTCTCCAGCGCCTCAAAAAAGGCAGCTTTGTCCTGCCTTGCAAAATACAGCTTCAGCTTACAGGTGTAAGTGGGAAGTTCGTCCGGGAACTGTTCCGCCATCCGGGCGCACCACTTGGCGCAGCTCTCGTAGTCTTTTATCTCCAGGGCCCGCAGGCACACCTCCTCATACCGCTTCACAGTGAACTTGTCGGTGCCCTTCCCATAAAGCGATTCCGCTGCCCCCGTCAGTATCTGCACGAATTTCCGCTGCTCGTGGGACGAAAAAATATGCTGCTTCAGGATGCTGTCCATATAATCCAGCAGCATCTCCTCGCACTCTGTCTGTCCCGCGTCCTCCTCCTCTATCTGCCGCCACAGCCTCTGTACATAGATGCGGAACTTGTTCAGCTCATCAGACAGGACCGCCGCCGCGTAATGGGACGCCTCGGAGTCCTCGCTGTCCAGCGCCAGCGTGATGGAGGCCAGACAGTTGCTAAAGTCCTCCTTGATCACATTCATCATCACCATGCGCAGATCCCTCTTCTCATTGACCAGGATGGCTTCCTCCAGAGGGACGATGTCGCGCTCCCGCTCCTCGTCCGCCTTCAAATGCGTCTTCACGCGCTCCTTGCTGAATATCACGTCCGCCAGGTCCACTTCCCGCCAGAATACCACCAGGTAGAACAGATGCCCCATGAAAAAGAACGCAGCGCCTATGACCGGACACATTAACATCACCAGGAAACGGAGCAGATATGTCCGTCTGTTGTCATACAGAATCTCCGTCTCGTCGTCCTGTGCGGCGGAATGGGCAGGGACGATGAACAACACCCCCACCAGCAGATAGATCAGCGCCACAATCAGGTTCCCTATCAGTATCATCAGGAAAATACGTTCATCCCGCGCCAAATTCATAAGACTGCCTCCTCCACGCGGCACTCGTAGCCGGCGTTCCGGAAGCGCTCCACGATGCCTCCAATATTGTCCCTGTTCGTGTTGGGCAATAAAGCGTACAGCCTGCCGCCTTTCAGTATGCCCAGATAATCCGTCTGCCGCATGGCGCTGCCCAGCGCGCTGGCCACGTTCTCGTAATTCTGCTCCCCTGCCAGGATCTCCAACAGCACATACTCCGTAAGCCCCTTCTCCTTCGCGTCCGAGAAAGCCTTCGCCAGAAGGGTAAACGCGCTTTCGTCCAGCACATTGGTCCCCTCCACGTAACGGCGGTTCCGGAGCGCTTCCAAGTACCGGTTGGCGCGGACCACGGCGTTCTGGATCAGGAAGCCCACTATCGTCAGCCGGTTGGCCTCCCCCAGCGTCATGCGCTCCCAGGGGATGCCCCACAGCATCAGGATCAGCTGCATCTCGTCCTCTGAGTACACGGCGCTGGCCATCATGGGCATCTTCTCTTCCATGTTCCTGTTGATATAGACCCGGCGCTCCTTCAGTTCTCCGTACATCTTCTCCATGGCGGTATATTTGATGGAGTTCCCCATCTTCCGGGCCTCCGGCGAAGTGGCCGAGAACAGTCTGGCATAGTCGCCGTTGGCCACGGTATACACTGCCACATCCCCGCAGTCCATCAGTTTCCCCAGGACCTGGGCGGCATAGAACAGCACCTCCTCCGGGCCGTACTGTTCCAGCGTGGAGGAAATGTCATAGATTTTCCCCAGGCTGTCCTTGTGGTTGACCACCTGGGCCTCAAAGTTATGCTTCATTCTGACATTGCTGTCATTAATCTCTTCAATATCCGACAGCTGCCCGTGGAGATATTGCACCCTCGACTTGCTCTCGCTCTGGATGAAGTGCAGCTGGTCCTTCAGATAGCCCACCACCAGCCCTACGATGAACAGCTGCGCCATCCACACATAGGTATTGTAATCCACCAGCACTTCAAACCCTGACTGTACCTGCATCTGCCCGAAAAAATAGCCGATCGCCGCCAGAAATCCGGAAAAGATCGCCTGCTGCTGCCCATAGACCACCGCGAACAGCAATACGTACAGCAGATAAAAATCCAGCTTGGCGAAAAATCTGCTGCCCGCCGCCTGGTTATTCAGCAAAAAAAATGGGATAAAACAAATCAGATTCTCAAGGAACGGGAACAGCGCCTTGAAAATTCTGCGGGCATTGTTCCAGGCCTTCACCGCCAGGCCGCCTCCCGCGTCCTCCTCGGTGATGAACGAGGCGCTGTGCCGTTTCATGAAACGGGCCACCCTCTTCACCGACGCGTCATAAGGATTCATGATTTTCCAGTCGAATTCCCCGGCATAGCGGCCGCCGTCCAAAAGCAGGCAGCTTTCCATCCCCACTGTGCTGTCCACCACCTGGATGCCGGAGCCCATCTCTTCCTGGATCAGCTTCGCCAGTGCCGGCTCCCCGATCTCCTCCATGGATGAGATGTGATAGCAGGCATGTTTCGGATCCTCGGCACAGATCAGCTTATAAACCTGCTCCACCGCGTCGTTCAGGTAGATCATGGAAAAGGATTTTCTGCCATTGGCTGAGATTTTCCCGGTCTTCAGGGCCTCCAGGCACATCCGGAAGCAAGGGTTGTCTTCCGTCTGCCCCTTCTCCGGCACCCAGTACAGATTGTCAAAACGCAATATCACTGTATCCGTCCCCTGGGTCTTCCTGAAGTTCGCGCAGGTCTCCTCCCCCTGGGCCAGGGCCATCGCCCGGAACCCTTTGGGGGCAGCCGTCTCATCCTCCTCGATTTTGTAAGGATAAGCGCCGCCGAATACCTCCTGGGAGGAAAAATACAGGAAACGCCCTTTCTTCAGCACACTGTAAGCGGAGAGGATGTTCATGAGCGCCGTCATGTAGCGCACCCCGTCCGGCCTGGGCGTCTCCCAGCTGAAATTCGAGTCGAAAGCGCCTGTGAACACAATCGCGTCCGGCTTCACGCTCTCCAGGATTTCCTTTACGCTCCCGCTGTCGTAGGGAAAATTATATTTTTCAAATACATGCCGGTACGAGGAGCGATTCTCCTTCTGTCCCGTCAGCAGATAGACCCGATGGCCGTTCTTATTCAGCTTGTCAATCATCGCGTCCATCAGGACGCTACTGCCTCCTACCAACAATACAACCATTTTTCTGCCCCTTTTTATGTATGGCTCCTATCTCTGCCGCCTGTTTTCGGTTCTTATCATTTTTCTGTATGTGCATATTCTTCCAAAGCGCAAACAAGCAATTTCTTATCCAGGGCAGAATTCTCCCTGGATAATCGTACTATGCTCAAATAGTATTATATTTAAAATTATATCCCTTCATGTCCAAAAGTCAAGGTTTTCGTCGTCTTAAAAAATTTCCACCTGTGCGGTTGCAATCCACTTCCAAATGAGCAAAACGCGGCTGCGAATGCAGACGCAAGAGCGCGCAAACGCGAGTTTTGCGAATGCGGAAGTGGGTTTGATGCTCGAATGAGCATCCAACCGCACAGGTGGAAAAGTTTTCGAACAGCATCCCTCAAATCCGCCTTCCTGCCGAATCCATCCCGCAAAAAGCTGTTACCCATATATAACTGTACAAGTACTCAGAAGACAAAATATGTCCTGGACCTCAAAGCTCTGACCATTTTGCGTCAAATGATGAGCATGGCATCCCCGAAGCTAAAGAACCTGTACCGCTCCCTGACAGCCTCCTCATATGCCCTCAGCACGTTCTCCCGCCCTGCCAGCGCGGACACCAGCATAATCAAAGTGGACTCCGGCAGATGGAAATTCGTGATCAGCGCGTCCAGCACTTTGAAGCGGTACCCCGGATAAATGAAGATATCCGTGTCTCCGCCACAGGCATGTACTACGCCATTGTCATCTGCCGCGCTCTCAAGGGTCCTGCAGCTTGTGGTGCCTACGCAGACCACCCGGCCTCCCGCCGCCTTGACGCTGCCTATCAGCTCCGCCGTCTCCGGGGACACCTGGAAATGCTCCGTGTGCATGTGATGCTCCAGCACATTCTCCTCCTTCACGGGCCGGAATGTCCCCAGGCCCACATGGAGGGTCACATAGGCGATCTTGATTCCCTTTTCCTCCAGCTGCCCCAGCAGCTCCCTGGTAAAATGGAGCCCCGCCGTGGGCGCAGCCGCAGATCCTTCGTATCTGGCGTAGACCGTCTGGTAGCGGCCCTTGTCCTGGAGCTTATGGGTGATATAGGGCGGCAGGGGCATCTCCCCCAGCCGGTCCAACACTTCCTCGAAAATGCCCTCATAGGCAAAGCGCACCAGCCGGTTGCCCTCCTCCACGGTCTCCAAAATTTCCGCTTTCAGCAGCCCGCCCCCGAAGGTCATCTTCGTGCCGGGGCGGCATTTCTTCCCCGGGCGCGCCAGCGTCTCCCACACATCGCCGCTTCTGCGCTTCAGCAGCAGCAGCTCCACATGGGCGCCGGTGCCCTCCCGCTCCCCCAGGAGCCGGGCCGGGATGACCTTGGTGTCGTTCAGCACCAGGCAGTCCCCGGGCCGCAGGAAATCACCCACCTCCCGGAATACATGATGGGAAACTGCCCCAGTGCGCTTATCCAGCGCCAGGAGCCTGGAGGAGGATCTCTCCTCCAGAGGGTCCTGGGCAATCAGCTCCTGGGGCAGTTCAAAATAGAAATCAGATTTCAGCAGTTCGCTGCCCATCACATCCCTGCTCCTTCCGCAAATGCGATGTAGCCGCGGTAAGTCTCGTACACGTCAGCCTTGCTGGTGGCCTCCCAGGGAGCGTGCATGTTCAGCACCGGCACGCCGCTGTCGATCACGTTCATGCCGTACTCCGCCAGGATGTAAGCGATGGTACCGCCGCCGCCTACGTCCACCTTGCCCAGCTCCGCGGTCTGGTAGACGATGCCTTTCTCGTCCATGATTCTGCGCAGATAGGCGATGTATTCCGCGTTGGCGTCATTGGAGCCGCTCTTGCCCCGGGAGCCTGTAAACTTGTTGAAGACCATGCCCTTGCCCAGGAACGCGGAGTTCTTCTTCTCGAAGCAGGAGGCAAAGGAAGGGTCATAGCCTGCGCTGACGTCGGAGGAAAGCATGCAGCAGCGGGCCAGGCATCTCCGCACGTTCAGCTCGCTGTACTCGCCGGTGAGGTTCATCAGCTCGGCCACCGCGTTCTCAAAGAACCTGGACTGCATGCCGGTAGCGCCTACGGAACCAATCTCCTCCTTGTCCACCAGGATGCAGCACAGGGTCTTCTCGATGGACTGTCCTACGTCCAGCATGGCACGCATGGACGTGAAGGCGCAGACTCTGTCGTCCTGTCCGTAGCCCAGGATCATGCTGCGGTCGAAGCCCGCTTCCCTGGCCTTGCCCGCGGGCACGATCTCCAGCTCCGCGGAGAGGAAATCCTCTTCCTCCATGTCGTAGGACACCTTCAGGATGTCAAGGATGCCGGCCATGACGCCCTCCTTGGCCTTTTCCTTGTTTTCGTCCTTCTCCTTCTCTCTCTTCTCTTTCTCTTCCTTGGATAGGAAGATGGGCTTGCTGCCGATGATCAGGTCAAGGGCCTCCCCCTCGATGACCTTGGATGCTTTCTTCTCCATCTGCTCGCCCGCCAGGTGCACCAGCAGGTCGGAGATAAAGAATACAGGGTCGTCTTCATTTTCGCCCACGTTCACTTCGATGGTGGTGCCGTCCTTCTTCACCACCACGCCGTGAAGGGCCAGGGGAAGCGCCACCCACTGATATTTCTTGACGCCGCCGTAGTAATGGGTGTCCATATAGGCGAAGCCGCCGTCCTCATATAAGGGATTCTGCTTCACATCGATTCTGGGGCTGTCGATGTGGGCTCCCAGGATGTTCATGCCCTCAGTCAGGGGCTTCTCCCCGATCTGGAACATGGCAATGGACTTATTCATGCAGACGCTGTATACCTTGTCGCCTTTCTGCAGCTTCCCGCCCTCCGCGATCACGCTCTCCAGCTCCCGATACCCTTCCGTCTCGATGGTGTTCACGATGGTGTCGATGCACTCCCGCTCGGTCTTGCCATTGTCCAGGAATTCCCTGTACTCCTGATTCAGCTTCTCCATCTTCTCAAGATGTCCCGCGTCATAGGTCTCCCAAGTTACTTTTCTTTCCATTTCCTCTTCCTCTCCTACCGCCGAAAGCCCTGTCCGGCTCCGGTCATCCCGCCAGGGCCGAGCGCAGCATGCCGTTCTTGATTGGTGCAGCATGCCGCTCTTGCTTGGCGCAGCATGCCGCTCTTGCTTGGCGCAGCATGCCGCTCTTGCTTTGGCTGCGCCGCCGCGCAGACAGGGCCGGGGCTTTTCACGGGCTTTCGGCTATTTTCTTTCTCTATCACGTATGGAAGGATTCTGTCATGGGCACAGCACCGCTCAGGACATTTTCAATCCTTCTGGCGTCCCATGGCTCCACACGCTGAATAAGGATATTCTACCATATTCCACGGTGCATGGCAACCATTTCCCGCGTCTGTCTTATATTAGGAATTGTCGGAAAATAACTGATGCAACTTGTTTAGAAGAAAGCCCGGAAATACAAGGAAAACGGCTATCAACTCGCATCAGTTATTTGTAGACAATTCCTTACTGCCGCAGCACGATTCCCATCTGCTCCAGGCCGTTGAGGATTTTTTTCATGACGGCGTTTACGTCATTGTCCTCCAGGGTCCTGTCCTTGGCCCGCAAAGTGATGGAATAGGCCATGGACTTATAGCCTTCCATAATCTGCGCGCCCTCGTAGATGTCGAAGAGCTGGCAGGACTCCAGAAGCTTTCCGCCCCTCTGGGCAATCAGCTGCTCGATGTCCCCTGCCAGGACGGCCTTCGGCACCACCATGCTGATGTCCCGGGTGACTGCCGGGTACTTGGCGATTCCCTCGTACTTCCGGTCGAAGGTGGTGAACGGGACCACATTGGGCATATCCAGCACTGCCACGTAGGCCTTGACCCCGATTTCATAATTGTCCAGGACATGGGGATGGACTTCGCCCAGATAGCCCACCGTGCAGCCGTCATATTGAATCAGCGCCTGGCGGCCCGGGTGCAGAAAGGGCTTTCCGGCATGGGGGTCGTATGTGGGCCTCTTCTTCATGCCTGTGCTGGTGAAGAACTCCTCCACCACCCCTTTCATGGTGAAGAAATCTCCCTCTCCGTAGAATCCCAGCGTCAGCTGCATGCGCTCCTGGGGCAGCTCCGTCAGGGGCAGGGCCTTCGGCAGATAGATATTGCCCAGCTCATAGAGCCTGACGTTCTTGTTCCTGCGGTTGTAGTTGGTGGACAGGCTGGTCAGCATCCCGTTCAGGGAGATGGTCCTCATAATGGAGAAGTCCTCTCCCAGCGGATTGGAGATGGTGACGGTCCGGCGCAGTTCGTCCCCCTCCGGAATCAACAGCTTGTCGAATACCCTGGGGCTCTCGAAGGAATAGCTCATCCCCTGTGAGAAGCCGCAGTATTCTGCGATGTCCCTGGCCTTCTGCTCAATGCGCAGCTTATAGGAGAGCTTGCCGGCGGTAGCTTCCCCGGAGGGCAGCGTGGTGGGAATCTTGTCATAGCCGTAGAACCTGGCCACCTCCTCGGCCATATCCGCGTCGCAGTTCAGATCCTGACGGAAATACGGAATCACCAGCCATGTGCTTCCGTCCGCTTCTTTCACAGCCTCGATTTCCAGGCGGGCGAACATCTCCAGCATATCCGCCTCCGGGATATCCGTGCCCAACAGGTTATTGTACTTCTCCGGCTGGAAGGGCAGCAGCTTTCTGCCGGTCTTCCCGCCCGCGGCCACCTCCGTCATGGGCTGTGCCACGTCCACCACGCCGCCTACCACTTCCCCACAGCCCAGCTCCTCAATCAGCTGGCAGGCGCGGTTGATGGCGTCTAACGCGTTATGGGGCTCCAGGCCTTTTTCGAATTTGCCGGAGGAATCCGTGCGCAAGCCGATCCGCTTAGCGGACTTTCGGATGTTGGGGCCGTTGAAGATGGCCGCTTCGAAGAGCACTGTCTGCACCTTGTCGGTGATTTTGCTGTTCTCTCCGCCCATGATGCCGCCGATGGCCACTTCCTTCTCCGCATCGCAGATCATCAGCACTTCGCTGTCCAGCTTCCGCATCTGGCCGTCCAGGGTCTGGAATTCGTCCCCGTCCTTGGCCCGGCGGACGATGATTTTGTGTCCCGCGATGGTGTCCAGGTCAAAGGCGTGCATGGGCTGGCCGTACTCCTCCATCACGTAGTTGGTGATGTCCACCAGGTTGTTGATGGGGCGGATGCCGCTGGCCGCAAGGCGTCTCTGCATCCATTTGGGGGAAGGGCCGATTTTGATGTTCTTGCAGACCCTTGCGCAGTATCTGGGGCAGAGGTCGGGGTCGTGTACTTCTACACTGATGTAGTCATGCACGTCTTCGCCGTTGCCAGTCTCCTTCACCACAGGGGGGACGAAGGGCTTGCGGAAGGTGGCTGCAGCTTCTCTGGCCACGCCCAGCACGCTGTAGCAGTCTACCCGGTTGCTGGTGATTTCGTACTCGAACACCGTGTCGTGCAGCCCCAGCAGCTCTACGGCGTCAGCGCCCACCTGTACAGGCTCCTGCTGGCCCTGGGCGGCTGTCTGAGCTGCTGTCTGGACAGCTGTCTGGGCGAGATTCTCTGTGGGGTTCTCTGTAGGTGCGGGTTTTTCATGCGCGGTCTCTTCGGGGGATCCGGCTTCTGGGCTTCTTTCGAAGAGATAGATGCCCTCCTCGGGGGCTTCCGGGTACATGTTCCGGTCGGAGCCCAGTTCCTCGATGGAGCACATCATGCCGTTGGAAGGCACGCCCCGCAGTTT
>OFFK01000474.1_pt1 | contig 35535 bp, 28 predicted proteins | sample 1521361 | NCBI WGS metagenome assembly OFFK01 (sample SAMEA3504096, study PRJEB24116) | mouse gut metagenome | biome: mouse gut; feature: mouse-associated habitat; material: faeces | place: Denmark | collected 2011 | reverse complement strand
GGTGACAACCTTGAAAATGGTGCAGTTCACGCCAGATACCAAGTATCAGCCCCCTGCGCCTCCTCAAGCCGCGTCACCTTCCGCAGGGAGGGTTCCAAAACCAGGGAAAGCAGCAATGCGGTTATCCCCGGAACAGCAGCCACAAGCAGCGGCTCCCACACCAACAGCAGAAGCGCCCCGGAAAGCAGCACAACGGAAAGAAGCGTAAGGGGAAGGCACCGAATCAGCAAATACAGGGCAGCTTCCGCCAGCTTCAGCAGACGCTCCTCAAACCGCGACAGCAGCGGATAGAGCCAACAGGGCATGCCCACCAGGAAGACCGCCTTCAAAACCAAAAGCGACAACAGCACTTTATCCGGAATCCCTTCACCGTTTAAAAGCGCTGCCGCCAGGGGCAAGTCACTGACAAACATCATGGCTGCAAACAGCATCCATATAACCTGTATCAGAATCCCCTTCCTGAGATTTGCCCGGAAGCTTTTCCAGAACTCCCGGACCGGATAGCCTCTCTGCCGCCTGACGGATTTCACCACTGCATGGTACAGCGCCGCACTGGACGCCCCTGCCGTTACCACCGGAATGCAGCACAGCACCCAGACCAGGCTTAACATCATCAGGTCCAGAATTTTATTTATCACACAAAACACTGCATTTTCAGGGTTAAAAATAGCCTTCAACATGGAACACTCCTCCTTTTTTCCGCAGTATGATACAGACGACTGCGGGTGGCGCGAAACGGCTTCCGGATTTGCTCCGGTTTCCGTCTTACCAGGCAGACGTTTGATTTCCAAGCCATGGTACAGTGGTATATGTCAGCAACCGGCTTAAATTCTGAGTCAGCAAAATCATGGTATCATGAACGCACTATCGTTCATAATAGATAGACTCCCGGCCGCATCCTACCTGAAACATGGTCATTATACCACACCAGGCAGAGCAGTTCCACGTCCGGAAGCCCTTTGCTTACCAAAAGATGCATTTGTCACAAAACAGAACAAAATTCGCACTCTATGCTGTCCCGATTTTCCCAGAACCCCCGGCAGGCATTCACTCTGACCTGGACAAAATCTTCACCGGCCCGGAAATCACCTCCCTTGCCACATACAGGACGCTGTCAGTCCGGGCGTCCATGGTCCATTTCACCAAAGTCATTTCTCCCCGCTGTACCTCAATACAGGTAATACAGCGGGGATGAACACAGCTTCCCGTATTATAATAGAAGGAAGGCTCCTCCGGCAGCACAGGGCGGTGGGTATGCCCTGTGACCAGAATATGGCGGTTGGCTTCGGCCCATCTGCGCAGGCTCTCCTCGCACTTCTCCTTTACTTCGTAGTTCTTGGCCGCGCTGGTTGGATCCAGAAAACCCAGATTTTCCAGGGGACTCCAGAAATACCGCACCAGAAACCTGGCCAGGGGCCACAGGGTGGAATTCAGGAAGCTTGCCTGGTGCCCGTGGGTCAGGTACAGGGATTTCTCCGGCATGGCTTCGGCATACAGGATTACAGCTTCCAGGAAGGCCGGATTCTTTCTGCGGACAATGTTGTGGTTGCCGTATAGCAGATGGAGCCGGCCCCTCTCCTCGAACCGGGCAAACATACAGTACACATCCTCGTGAATCTCCGTGATGTTGCGCAGCTTCCGATTCTCCCAAAGCTCCTCCCCGTCCCCCAGTTCAATATACGTAAAACCGTTTCTGTAGTAATGTTCCATGGCCGCATAGTACAGGTGCTGATTCTTCAGGAAATTGTCTGAGGAGGTGCCCACGCCCCTGTGGCAGTCGCTTACCAGTACATACCTGGAGCATGGGCAAAAAGGCAGTACCAACGCCTGGGAAAAAGCCCTGTTCAGACGGCTTGCGGTGGTCATGACTTTCTCCTGCGGCGAAAGCGGGCATCCCGAATCGTATTTCCGCCGGAACAGTCTACGGAACTTGCCCCTGGGGCATCATTTCGGCAGCTACAGTTTCCGGAGCTCCCACACGGAACATCATTTCGGCAGCTACAGTTTCCGGAACTTCCACATGAGGCATCATTTCGGCAGCTATGGTTTCCAGAACCTCCACACGGGGCATCATTTCGGCAGCTACAGTTTCCGGAGTTCCCACACGAGGCATCATTTCGGCAGGCATGCGCTGTGGAGCCGGCACCTCTGGCAGCTCTTCGCCTGGCCGGCCTGCATTTGCGGCAGCATTTCGGGCGGCGGCAGCCGTGTTTCCGGTGGCAGTGCCTGTGGAAACGGCGCAGACGCATCAGCTTCCGGAAGCAGAACGGAATGTAGTAATAAAGAAACAGAATCCGGTCTTCCGTACAGGTAAATGGCCTGGTAACCCACAGGAAGAGCCGGCAGTACATTCGGTTCAGGCACTGTGACAGCCTGCGGTGAAAGCGCGTCAGAAAACCGTAATGCACTTTCCCGGGGTGGTGGAAAGTAAAGGACAGAGAGAGATTCTGCACCGTAACCCACTCCGGAGAATAACCCGCCCGGCACAGTCCCCGGAAGAATGCTTCCATCATTTCCCGGTTACGGAAGCAAACCGTCGCCTTCAGGCACAGCTCGGACGGGCGTGAAAACACCCCCGGCAGAAAAGCCGTGAGCCACCAGTGCCGCTGGGAAATTTTCACGAACGCGCCGTTGTCCAGGAACAACTGCAGCGTGCAGGACAACATCTCCTCCTCATTGGCCGCCTCAAAATGTGCCGTCCGGTACTCCGTCTCGGACAGCAGCCGGTCGCTGTGGTAAATGCCGATCTCTCCGCCTGCATTGATGCCGTACTGCCCTTTCCAGAATTCAATCAGCCATGTCCTGTCCCGATAATTAAAATACACCGGAAGGGAATCGAACACCATCTGGAACCTGGGAGCCAGGTAGTCGTAGGCCCAGGTATAGCCGGCATCCTTCTGCCAGGCATCCACCGTGGAGGAAAAGAACCCGCAGCAGCAGTGATACACATAGCCGAAGGGATGCGCCAGCTCCTCCACCAGGGAGCATTTTTCGCACTTTTCCATATTCCGGATTCTGCAGATAATTTTCTTCCTGCGGAAATGACAGAATACCATGCTGAAAAGTGCAATCAAAAGTAAAACAAACAGAGCAATGTACATAACGATAACCTATAATCCTATGCTGTTTTGCTCTATTATATGCCGCCGTCAGGAAAGGTGTACCCCAGTGCAGCAACCCTAATATTTTCCCGCAGTTTTCAGGATCCAGTCCACCGCCGCTTCCGCATGTACCGGCAGATTTCCGGGATTCAGACCTGTCCCGGCTTCCGCATCCTCCCTGCCGCCTGCAAAGGCATCCAGAGCGTATCTGGCCAGCAATGCCGAAACCCGCCCTCTCTCCACGGAATCCTCAGCGCCCAGGACCACAACCACCAGATCATGTTCCATGTTTCCGTCATCCACAGTCAGGGATGTAACCAGACACGCCCCCGCCTTATTGGTGGTTCCGGTCTTCAGGCCAGTAACTTCAGGAATATTGCGCAGAAGGGGATTGCTGTTGCGCACTTCCCTGCCCAGGGAATCCAGAACGGCGGACTGCAGAGAAGTAATCTCCGTAATTTGGGGATACACGTTCAGCAGATGGGATACCATCCGGAACATGTCCTCTGCGCTCATGCGGTTCTGGCGTTTTGCGGGAACCGGGTCCTCCGTGTATACAGGTAAACCGTGGCTGTTGAAAAAGACCGCCTGGGACAGTCCCAGCTCCCCGGCCTTCTGATTCATCATCCCTACAAAAGTTTCCTCGGAGCCTGCCACCGCTTCCGCCAGGCACAGCGCACACTCGTTGCTGGAAGGCAGAAGTGCTCCCAGAAGCAAGTCCCGCACTGAAATCTGCTCCCCTGCCGTAAGCGGAATCACCCCGTCTGACGAGGCTGAAAGCAGCTGTGCCCCGTCAGAAACCGTTACCAAATCCTCGGGACTCATCTGCCCTGCCGCCAGGGCATCCAGCGCCAGGAGACAGGTCATCAGCTTGGAAGTACTGGCGATTGGCCAGGGCATGCCGGACTGATATTGATAATAAATTTCCCCTGTAGTGGCATCTCCCACCACTACGCCGTTGACACCGTAAAAATACCCTGCCTGCTCCAATTCCCCAGGCACAATGCGGAAAGGCTCCTGTGTATGAACCTCCAGAACATCGGCGGCAGGAACCGAAATATCCATATCCAAAATCATGGCCAGATCCGCGGCCATCATAAAGCAATCATACTCGCCTGAGGGCAGCATCATGATAAAGGTATAGTAATTTACCGCTTCCCCTCCCACCTTGAATTCATTTCTCCGCAAAGTTATATTCGGTAATTCGACTTCCTCCCAGGGTACATTTTCCCCTCCCACAGCCGAATAGTTCTCTCCCGGATTCAGGGAAACTGCGTTTTTCGTAATTTCCAGGGAAAAGGATTTACCCGTATCCTTAAGAACCATGGCCAGGTCCCGCAGGGAAAAATAGGTATTGCTGCCATAATCATGGTCCAGTGTCTTTACCATATACGGGATGCCGGATTCCGTCTGCACCTGGCAGGTACCGGGAATCTCAAATCCTGCCGTAACCTTTGCCGGCAGAATGGTGCATATCAGTACCGCACACAGCAGCAGGAAGCATATTTTCTGTTGCATTTGCAGGAATCGCTTCATTATGTTCTCCCTTCTCACATTATCTTGTTATCTTCTCATCGTCTTTGAAACTTCTTTCCGTTTTGCCCTACTGCCTTCGCAGCCTCTTTTCTCTTTCTCTTGCCGTCTTCACAGCAGCTTTTCTCTTTACCCTGCCGCCTCCGCAGCCGCTTTTCTCTTTCCCCTGCCGCCTTCACAGCCGCTTTTCTCTTTACCCTGCCGTCTTCGCAGCCGCTTTTCTCTTTCCCCTGCCACCTCCGCAGCCGCTTTTCTCTTTCCCCTGCTGCCTTCGCAGCCGCTTTTCTCTTTACCATGTGGCATTAGGGGCTTCTCATCCTTGTCACCTTACCACATTCACAGGCTCCGCATTTTCTTCCTGCCCCTCTCTGTTTCCTGCTCTCACGGCAAAAAAGTGTTGATTCTTTTAATTGACTGGTTCGGTCTATACAGAATTCCGGAATCGTCTCACTCATCCATTGCCCTCCAGACTATCCGGCTGTTTCAATGTGTATATCATGGGATAGTACTCTGCAGATCCGTCAGCTGCGGCGTCGTCTGTGTCTCCCAGCAAAATCAGACCGGACTCCTTCCGGATATACTGCTCTTGCCGTGTGCCGGCAGCTCCGCCTGTGTCAAACTTTCTGACCAGAATGCCATCCGCGGCTTCATAAGTACCGCTGCCATCATAAGCGGCCTGCAGCTCTTCCAGTGACGGCAGCAGCGACGGGCCGCAGTTCATTAAATAAGCGGCGGCAGACATCCCGAATGTCTCGTTCACCAAAGCTTCCACGGCTTCCCCCTCCGCATAGTCCCCATAACCTGCCATACGCAGTCTCTCCGCCACAAGGGATCGAAACGCCTCGGCAAATGCTTCATAAGCCGCCTGCCTGCAGGCATCATAACTCTCCGGCAGAACACTGCAGCGGAAGGTTCCCTCCGCGCGTCCCGTCTGCTCCATTGTCAAATTGACCTGAATGGTCAAATCCTGCATGTAAGACTCCACCTCATCCAGGGAAACAGATACCGATTCTATGTCCCGGAGCCAGCTATACGCCATGGCGGCAGCCTGCCCCGTCATGTCCAGCTCCGCACACCACTCTCCTGTAAGATTCCTGTCATCTGATGCGAAAAAATGCAGATATGCCAGAAAAACCGTAGAAATGCCAAGAAATAAAATCAAAAAGGTAATTATCGCGTTTTTCATGACTTTTCTCATCAAAACTCCCCCTGTCCGCCCAATAGACGTTCTCTCTCCGAAAACATTATCCGGAAAAACTTCTCCTGTCAGCTTAAGCTTATGTATTTAAGGTAACGTATTTGATAGAAAATGTCAATTCCCCAAAGGTTTTCCGTTTTCTTACTAAAATGCAGCATCCGTTATACAACCGGGTTACCGATTTGAACGCCGAGAATGTAAGCCTCTGCCGAAACGGTTGACCAGCTGTTATCGGCCGGGCAGACAGCCCTTCTGCCATCCGCCCCTTTCCGGCCAGCCCCTAACATAACGCTTTATACTTTAAACCGATACCCAACCCCCCAGATGGTCTCAATATACTGGGGCTTTGCGGTATCCCTCTCTATCTTTTCCCGAATCTTCTTGATGTGTACCGTAACCGTGGCAATGTCGCCGATGGAATCCATATCCCAGATTTCCCGGAACAATTCTTCCTTTGTATATACATGGTTGGGATTCTCCGCAAGGAATGTCAGCAAATCAAATTCCTTGGTCGTAAATGTACGTTCTTCACCGTTTACATAAACACGGCGTGCTGTTTTATCAATGCGGATTCCCCGGATTTCCACGATATCATTCTGGGGCTTCTGATTGGTTCCCACCAGCCGCTCATACCTTGCCATATGCGCCTTAACCCTGGCCACCAGTTCGCTTGGGCTGAAAGGCTTCGTCATATAATCGTCCGCGCCCAGGCCAAGGCCTCTGATTTTATCAATATCGTCCTTCTTCGCTGATACCATCAGAATCGGAATATTCTTCTCCTCCCTGATTTTCCGGCATACTTCAAAGCCGTCCATACCCGGCAGCATCAGGTCCAAAATGACCAGATTATACTCCCCCTCCAACGCCATGGACAAGCCTTCATCCCCTGCATTGCAAATATCCACCTGGAAATCGCTCAACTCCAGATAGTCCTTCTCCAAATCGGCAATTGCCACTTCGTCCTCAATAATCAAAATTCTGCCCATTTCCTTACCCTGCCTTTCTTCACCCTGTTTTCTTTCATGCTGTCTTTACCGCCGCAGTCTCCTTCTGCCGCTTTTATCCCCACACTTCGATCCGCTTAACCCAGACCTTCCATTACCCGCTTCCTCTTTCTGTTGCTTTCCCCCACGCTTCGGTCCGCTTAATCCATGCCTTCCATTACCCGCTTCCTCTTTCTGTTGCTTTCCCCCACGCTTCGATCCGCTTAACCCAGGCCTTCCATTACCCGCTTTACCTTTGACGCCGTTTCGCTTTATTCAACGCTGTCCGGCCCTGCCCCGTATCTGTCATGTCAATTAGGGATACACCCCGGAATCCTCATTTTCAGCCGCCCGAAAAAGCCGCATGCCTATGGATCCCGGCTAAATTTCCTCCTGAAGTTCAATGTATTTCCGCAGTACAAAATGCATACAGGTGCCTTCTCCTTCTCTGCTGGTCGCCCAGATATAACCGCCGTGGTCCTCTATAATCTTCTTCACAATGGACAGCCCGATTCCGCTGCCCCCCTGGGCGGAATTGCGGGAGGCATCCGTGCGGTAAAAACGTTCAAATATTTTAGGAAGATCCTTCTGTGCAATCCCCTTGCCGTTATCCTCAATCTCTATGCGTATGGAATCCGCCTCGTCCAGAATCCGGATATCGATAACGCCGTGTGTTTTATCCAAATATTTTACACTGTTGCTGATAATATTATTAATGACCTTTTTCATCTGCTCCGGGTCGGCAATGATAATCGTGTCTCCCCCTGTCAGGTTGGCGTAATTCAGCTGGATATTTTTCTGTTCCAGATCCAGCCCCACTTCCTCAATACAGTCACCAAAATAGTCGGATACGTTGATACGATGAAAATTATATGGTATCCTGTTATTGTCAATGCCGGAATAATAGGTCAGCTCATTAATCAGCCTCTCCATATCATTGGCCTTGTTGTAAATGGTTTTAATGTATTTGTCTATTTTCTCCGGCGTATCGGCCACACCGTCCATAATGCCCTCCACATAGCCCTTGATGGCTGTGATAGGCGTTTTTAAATCATGAGATATATTACTCACCAGCTCCCGATTCTGCTTCTCGCTCTCCCGGTTTTCTTCCGCATTTTCCTTCAGGCGCAGGCGCATGTCTTCGTAATTCCGGTACAGGTCTCCGATTTCCCCCTTGACATCCGTCTGCAGGATATAGTCGAAATTCCCCTCCTTAATCCTGCGCATCGCCACATTCAGCTCATTGACCGGATCGAATACCCCTTTGTGAATCCACCTGGTCAGCATCAGCCCGGTAAAAATCAAAATCAGGAAAATTGCCACAAACATGTCCACCAGCAGCTTCCTGGATATCAAGGAATTCACCTTCGTAACCACAAAGGCACTCCCCCTGGCGCCGTCGGGGAACAGGAAATCCGCCTTCTTCACATATTTATCCATGTCGTCAAAGTAAAAGCCGGAATCCTCCGCCCCCTGCTCCCCGTACGCGGGAAGCCTGGAAAATATAGCCTCCGCCGCATTCCTGTTCCCGGCGTAGTACAGCTCATTCTCCCTCCGGACGATGATGTACGTAGTCTTCCTGATAATCTGGGAATTCACCGCCTCCAGGTATTCCCTGTCCGCCAGCCTGGAAGGATCCTCCGCAATCTGCCGCTTCAGGTTCAGGAACACCCCGTCGGTGGCGTCCACCACCTCACCCATGTTCTCCGTCATCGCCGTATAATCCAGATCCTCAACCGGGAATCCGTCCTGAATATTCATCAGGTACAGCCCGATCCCGCAGAATGCCAGCGCCGTCAGCACCAACGGCAGGGCGATGATAGTCACAAAGGTGACCCGCAGTCTGGTTCTGAATTTCATGGCCCCACTCCTCCTGCCTTCACCTTATTTTTGCAATGAACAGAATGATGCCAAGTTCAAAACGGAACCCGAAAAACACCGAAAAAACGCCGTTTTCGCAGTTTTGGTATCATTACATCGCAGAATCATTATAACATATCCTCCCGGTGAATGTGTAAAATAAGGAAAAAATATCATTAAAAATCTCTAAAAACAACCGAATCCCCTCCCTTTAGGAAAAATTAACCTTCCCGCCTATTTACTTTTGCCCTCTTTAGTTGTAGGATAAAAGGGCAGGTTTTTATGAGACAAGAAAGGATTTTTTGACATGGAAAAATTGAATGTTGCAGTATTTTTTGGAGGCTGTTCTCCCGAATATAGCGTATCACTCTCCTCCGCTTCCGGCGTCATCCTGAATCTGGACCGCGAAAAGTATAATCCGATCCTGATCGGCATCACCCAGAAGGGCGACTGGTTCCACTACGCGGGATCGACGGACAAGCTGCTGAACGACAGCTGGTGCAATCCCCTGGACTGCACGCCGGCCGTGTTCTCCCCCAACCGGGGCGAACAGACGCTCCTCCTTTTAAAAGAGGACGGAATCGGGCGCATTCCGGTGGACATTGCATTTCCGGTACTTCACGGCGGCAACGGTGAGGACGGTACCCTCCAGGGACTCCTGGAACTCATCGGCATCCCCATCGCAGGCTGCGGCACCCTTGCTTCCGCCCTGGGCATGGACAAGGACCGGGCACACAGGCTGGTGAGCATGGAGGGTATCCGCGTCCCGAAGCACCTGGTACTGGAAAAGGGAACCGACCTTACCCACGCACAGGCTTTTGCGGAAGAACTGGGCTATCCCGTTTACGTAAAACCGGTAAAAGCCGGCTCTTCTTACGGCGTCTCCAAGGTTTCCGAGCGGGAACACCTGGCTGATGCCGTGGCCCTTGCGTTCCGCTATGACACCCAGGTACTCCTGGAGGAAAATATCGAAGGCTTTGAAGTCGGCTGCGCAGTGCTTGGCAACGGAGAACCCATTACCGGGGAAGTGGACGAAATCGAACTCTCAGGCGGCTTCTTTGACTTTACGGAAAAATATACCCTGAAAACCTCCGCCATCCATGTGCCCGCCCGAATTGATGCCGCAAAAGCGGAAGAAATTAAGGAAAAAGCGAAGACAATCTACAAAACCCTGGGCTGCCGCGGTTTTGCCCGGGTAGACATGTTCCTCACTCCCGCCGGAGACGTGGTATTCAATGAGGTCAACACCATCCCCGGTTTCACGGAACACAGCCGCTACCCCGGCATGATGAAGGCTGCCGGATACACCTTCCGCCAGGTTCTGGACAGGATACTGGAGCTGGCCTTGGAAGAATGCCGTGAAGAGACGGGAAAGGCATGAATGTGGCTAAATTATCAAAAGAAGGCATCTGCAGCGGGGATTTGATTCTGGTGAACGCGGAGTACGGCATTGCCTCCGGCACAACGCCCTCCCTGGCGCCGGTCCATCCCTCCGCACCTTCCGTTTTGATGTGTTCCCATGCCGCTGCCGCCCTTGGGCGCCTGATGCAGGAAATAGACGGGTGGGAATCCATTGTCCCCGTCAGCGGATGGCGTTCCCGTGAAGAACAGCAGCGGATATGGGACGATTCCCTGAAGGAAAACGGAATTTCGTTTACCAAAAAATATGTGGCAGTTCCCGGCCACAGCGAACACCAGACCGGTCTCGCCATTGACCTGGGACTGCGCCGGGAACCCCTGGATTTTATCTGCCCCGCCTTCCCGGATTCCGGCATCTGCCGGACCTTCCGCAAAAAAGCCGCGGGGTACGGTTTTATCCTTCGCTATCCTGCGGGTAAGGAGGATATTACCGGAATTGCCCATGAGCCGTGGCACTTCCGTTATGTAGGGGTGCCCCATGCGGAAATCATGTCCCGGGAAGGAATGAGCCTGGAGGAATATACGGATTTTCTGAGACAGTTTCCCTATGGGAGCCGCCCGTTTCGGATATGCTGCGGACGCCGCAGCTTCTCTGTCTCCTATATAGAAGCTGCCGGAGAGGGCATCAGCCTGTTTCCCCATGACTTTCGTTCCCTGTCCGGCAATAATGCAGACGGCTTTATTATAACCGAATGGAGGGATGCAGATGCGTAAAAGGCAAAACTACGGCGGACTTGATGTCTTCCGGCTCTGTGCCGCCCTGCTGGTGATTGCAATCCATACCTCGCCCCTGGCCTCCGTAAGCGGGGCAGCCGATTTTTTCCTTACAAGAATCCTCGCCAGGGTTGCCGTGCCTTTCTTCCTGATGGTAACCGGGCAGTTTGTGGCGGCAGGTTTTACGGCTCCCTCTGTCAGGGCAACGGCAAGGCTTCACAAATTTATTCAGAAAACCATGCTGCTCTACATTTTCTGTATCCTGCTGTACCTGCCCGTGGGAATTTATGCGGGGCATTATAAGGATATGACGATTGGATCGGCATTGCGTATGGTTCTATTCGATGGAACGTTTTATCACCTTTGGTATTTCCCTGCCTGCATCCTGGCTATTTCCCTGGTGCATTTGATGAGCCGCTTCCTGAGCCTGCGAAATATGACAATCGTGTCGGCAATTTTGTACCTGATCGGGCTGTTCGGCGACAGCTACTACGGGCTGGCACAGAAAATTCCGGCGTTGGAAACCATGTATGACGGCTTATTCCGGATTTTCTCCTACACCCGCAACGGCCTGTTCCTGGCGCCGCTTTTCCTGGTACTGGGCATGTGGATGGCTGTAGGCACAGAAAAGGAGGACAGGCTCTCCGCTTCCCCGCGCCTTCTCTTTGCAGGGCTGGCGGTTTCCTTTGCGGCGATGACAGCAGAAGCATTTACACTGCGGCATTTCGAACTGCAGCGGCATGACAGCATGTACTTTGCGCTGATTCCCGTAATGTTTTTCCTGTACAAATGCCTGCTGTACCCCCAGGCGGAGTCCAGAAAAGAGCTGCGCACCGCGGCTTCCTGGATTTACATCCTGCACCCGGCATTCATCGTAGTTGTAAGAGGAATTGCCAGGCCGCTGCACCTGACAGGCATTCTGGTGGATAACAGCCTCATACATTATATTGCAGTCGCCCTGTTGTCGGCTGCCGCCGGGCTTTTCATAAGCTTTGTATCCGGTAAGGCAAAGCCCTCCCTCCTGCTTTCCCGCATTACCGCCGGTAAGGCAGGCCGCCGCGCCGGAAGAGGGCCGGCTTATGAAATCGACGAATATGATACAGAATATCAGGAGGTTTCGGATATGCAAGAGGACGGATATACAGACAATTACGAAGGCTGGGATACCGAGATACAGGATTCCTCGGAAGAACAAACGGAAGAAAGCGAAGACTTTGATGGGCATACCTTGGAAAATCCGGATATGCTCGCTGAAACCCGGGTATTTACCCCCTTACATGAGCCGGATACCGCAGATATGCAGCAGGAAGTTGACGCGGACGACTACATTTTGAAAATCATGTCCGGCAGGAAAACACACGGCAGCCAGCCAGGGCCACAGCCGGAACCGCCCCTTGGCCCGGAACGCAATCTACACGGCATGGAAGCTGCCGGTATTCCCCTGCAATACGAAGGGGAGGAAGACGAAGGCTTCCCGGAAAGCCCCTGCTCCCGCGCCTGGATAGAATTGGATGCGGAAGCCCTGAAGCAAAATGTGGAACTTTTCCGCGCCCGGATCCCGCAGAATTGCCGTCTGATGCCCGCGGTAAAGGCAGACGCCTACGGCCACGGCATCATCCCCATCGCCCGGCTGTTGGACGACATGGGAATAGATGCCTACAGTGTGGCCTGCATTTCGGAAGGCATCACTCTGAGAAAAGCGGGAATCACCGGCAAAATCCTGATCCTCGGCTACACATCCCCGGAGGACTTCCCGCTGCTGCGCCTTTACAAGCTGACCCAGACCGTGGTGGATTACCCCTATGCGGAAGAGCTGAACCGGTTCGGCGAGAAACTCCATGTCCACATCGGCATAGACACCGGAATGCACCGCATCGGCATACGCTGCGAGGAACTGGAAGAAATCATCGCGGTTTACCGGCTGGAAAACCTGGTGGTGGACGGACTCTTTACCCATTTATGTGTCAGCGACTCGCCCCACCCCCAGCACAAAGCCTTCACTTCCGGCCAGCTGAGGGCCTTCTATCAGGTCATCGATATCCTGAAAGCAGACGGCTATCCCTGCCCGACGCTGCATATCCTGGCCAGCTACGGGATTCTGAACCTGCTGCCTGACAGGAGCGAGCCGGACTGGCAGAACAGGCGCCCTTCCGCCGGCAGGACCGGGCTGGACGCCGACAAGCTGGCTGCCGATTTCGTCCGCCCCGGTATTGCCCTCTACGGTGTGTTAAGCACAACCGCAGACCAGAACGTGTGGAAGGGTTCCCTGAAGCCCGTCCTGTCCCTGAAGGCAAAAGTGGCTTCCATCCGGCCGCTCCATGCAGGTGAATCCGTGAGCTACGGGATTACTTACACTGCCACCCTGGATATGCAGATTGCCGCCATAACCATCGGCTATGCGGACGGGCTGCCCCGGGAGCTGTCCAACGGCAGAGGCTATTTCCTCATCCACGGACACAGGGCACCCATCATCGGCAGAATCTGCATGGACCAGTGTATTGTGGATATCAGCAGGATTCCGGACGTGAAAAGGGGAGACACTGCCGTCGTTATCGGCCGTTCGGGAGACGAAGAGATTACCGCCGCACAAATTGCCGAAACCTGCGGTACGATCACCCACGAAATCCTCACCGGCCTTGCCGCAAGGCTGGGACGGGTGGTAAAAGAACTTCAGGTAAAATAGCGGAAGCGTCAATCATACTATAGACGCCGTAATCCCACAGTTTAAAACTTAGAATTTTATAAAGTTACCTTTTTTTACTAATTTCTGTTGACAAGCCGCCGAAAATCCTTATAATAAAAACAGTAATCATTATTATTTTGCAAAGGAGTACCGGATGGCTGCGCGAAAATACAGCAGACAGCGGGAATTGGTGAAAGAATTCCTGATGTCCAGAAAGGACCACCCAACCGCGGATGTCATTTATCAGAATGTCCGCAATGAGAATCCGAATATCAGCCTGGGTACCGTGTACCGTAATTTAACGCTTCTGACCGGCGAGGGAGAAATCAATCGGTTGGACGTGGGGGACGGCACGGATCATTTTGACGCCGATACCTCTCCCCATTACCACTTTGTCTGCCGTAAATGCGGCAGTGTGATTGATTTGGATATGGGCAGCATCGAATCCATCACCTCGGCTGCCGCCGCCAACTTTGACGGACGGATTGAAGGCCACAGCACTTATTTTTACGGCACCTGCCGCCGCTGTCTCAGGCTTCATGAGCATTCCTGAGCCGGTATGGGAACATTTTCCGAAAAGGGAGTTCTATTATCAAAATTATATTATATAAAAAGGAGATTTGGATTATGAAGTATGTATGTCAAGTATGTGGTTATGTTCATGAGGGAGACACAGCACCGGCTGAATGCCCCATCTGCCATGCCCCCGCTGAGAAATTCACCGTTCAGGCAGGCGAGAAGACCTGGGCTGCCGAGCATGTGGTAGGCGTAGCACAGGGCGTTTCCGAGGATATCATCAAGGATCTGCGCGCCAACTTCGAGGGCGAGTGTTCCGAGGTAGGTATGTACCTGGCTATGGCAAGGGTTGCCCACAGAGAAGGCTATCCCGAAATCGGCCTGTACTGGGAAAAGGCTGCCTTCGAAGAGGCTGAACACGCTGCCAAGTTTGCAGAGCTGCTGGGCGAAGTTGTCACCGACTCCACCAAGAAGAATCTGGAGATGAGAGTGGATGCCGAGAACGGTGCTACCGCCGGCAAGTTCGATCTGGCTAAGAGAGCAAAGGCCGCTAATCTGGATGCGATCCATGACACCGTGCATGAGATGGCAAGGGATGAGGCCAGGCACGGCAAGGCATTCGAAGGCCTGCTGAAGAGATATTTTGGCTAATATGAATGCCTCGGCATTCGAAGGCCTGCTGAAGAGGTACTTCGGCTAATATGAATGCCTCGGCATTCGAAGGCCTGCTGAAGAGGTATTTCGGCTAATATGAATGCCGTAAATTCAACATTTTTGAGAATTTAAGGGTATGTTGGAGCAATCTGACATACCCTTATTTTACATTGGACGTGGTCTGTCTGCACTGGTTTAATCCTCTGGTGTATCATAAATTTACCAAACATCCAATCTATTGCCATTGGTATTCACACGAAACCTTTTTTGTTCAGAGATATCACACATAATAACACTTTCTTCTCCTATGAGTTTTCCTGCCAGTATGCCTACGACACCATAACCGCAGCCTGAATCCAAAACTTTCTCACTTGGCAAAAAATCAATTTCAGACAGCATGGCCAATGTACCATTACAACTCCCCTTTAGCCAATAAGTTGTCTTTTCCAATACCACATACAAACGGATTAGAATCATACTGATAACAAAAATCAAGAAAAGCTGAGCGCTGTTCTGAATCCTTCATTATCTTGACAAGCAGCTCATGGGGGATAGTCCTCGCATATGCGCCGGGGCCTGCCAGTTTAACATATTTCACGCCAAATCTATAAAGTATTCCTTCCAGTTCATCCGGCATGAAAGTATATGTGATACACCAGGGAGTGCCGCCTCTTTTATATTCTTCAATTTCTTCCTTACCTCCCATAAGTCCTTCCGACCATAATTTATCAACTCTGCTTTTTTCAAATCGAAACGCTTCAATCGCATTCGGCCAGTTACTAAGGCACCACTTAACATATGGATCTTCACAATTTTCATCTAATATAAACTGATGCTTATTGATGGGATTTGCTAAATATGGAAGGCTTCCTAAACGGCTTGATACGCTTATGACAATGCGCTTTTTGCATATGCGCACCAACTCTCCAATGACCTGCTCCTGTCGGGGGTAGGTATACGAAATAGGCGCATCAAATGAAATAACCATATCAAAGGATTTATCATCAAAATCCTTCAAATCCTCTAATGCTCCTTTTACGAAGGATATTTTGTCAAGAACCCCTGCTCTTTCTGCCAGTTCTTTTGCTTTGTCTATCATAGGCTGCGAGATGTCAAAATGCGTGACATTGCATCCGTGTTTTGCAAGAAGAATGGAAAATCTGCCGCTCCCGGCTCCGCCGTCAAATACTGTTTTAATACCATCTAAATTAGAAAGCAATTCCTTTTCAATATGACTTTTCTGGATAATGTCATCAATGAAGGTTTCCTCCCGGCGACTTTCCCGTTCACCTTTATCTGGTAAATTCCATAAGCGTTCAGATATTTTTCTGCTATAATCCATAAATCAATCTCCCACGATAAATTATATAATATTTGCATTTATCTCTTTTTTCATTTCAACTGATATGTCCATCAATTAACATTTCAACTATTGGCGGATCACCTTCGTCATTGTTTTCATTTTTCCAATAAATATCCGCCAGCCGCATATTTTCCTGTGCATCTAACTGTGCATTAAAGCATTTTGTCGCATTACCGTAAAAACAATTCCCATCTATCTCCAGCTTAACAATGCTATATGTTAGGCGGTCTATTTTCACAAAATACTTACCCCAGTTATCAGCCTCCTCAAATGTCCTTGATACATATAGGCTGCTCATTCTCCATTCTTAACTATAGACTAGCAAATATCTTAAAAGACGTATATCTCAAGGTTTATTGTAAAAAAATGTGAGCCAACCTAAGTTAGCTCACACCTAATAATTTTGCCTATCTGATAATTTGCTGTATGCTTTTTTCTGATAAATAATAGCTTTTAGCCAGCTCTTGAATAGTTATGCCGGACAAGCAGCCTTTATAAATCCTGACATTACGCTCAATAATCCGCTCCGCCTGGCAACGTACTTTCTTTAACTATATTCCGACAATCGGCATAACACGGTAAAGCGAAAAACTAAATATTGAGAAGATCGCTGTAAGCCTTCAGCGCCCCCTCCGTGTCATGTGCCAGCACCTTCTTCGCCAAAACCTTACCCAGCTGTACCCCTTCCTGGTCAAAACTGTTGATATTCCATACAAAGCCCTGATACATAACCTTGTTCTCGAAATGGGACAGGAGCGCCCCCAGCGCTTCGGGTGTCAGCTGCTCACCGATAATGATGCTGGACGGACGGCCGCCCTCAAAATTCTTATTGCGGTCCTCATCCGCCTTGCCGCAGGCAAATGCCACAATCTGCGCCGCCACATTGGCACAGAGTTTCTGCTGGCTGGTGCTGTCCTGAATCACTACATCCCTGCCCATCTGGTTGTTTTTGAATCCCACAAACTGCAGCGGAATGATGTCCGTGCCCTGATGAAGCAGCTGATAGAAGGAGTGCTGGCCATTGGTACCCGGCTCACCAAAAATGACAGGACCAGTCACATAATCCACCGGTTCACCAAAACGGTTCACCGACTTGCCGTTGGATTCCATGTCAAGCTGCTGCAGATGGGCAGGGAAACGGCTCAACGCCTGGGAATAGGGCAGAACCGCCGTATTCTGGTATCCCAGCACATTGCGCTCATAAACCCCAATCAGGGCATCCAGCATGGCCGGATTTGCATACATGTCCCCGTTCCGTGCAAGCCTGTCCTCTTCCGCCGCACCTTCCAGGAACCGGGCAAACACTTCCGGGCCGAAAGCCAGGGACAATACCGCACCGCCGACGCCGGATGTAGAGGAGAACCTGCCGCCGATATAATCGTCCATAAAGAAGGCTGCCAGATAATCATCGCTCTTTGCCAGAGGCGAAGTCTCACTGGTAACGGCAATCATATGTCTGGACGCATCCAGGCCCGCATTCTTCAATGCATCCTTCACGAAGGACTCATTGGTAAGCGTCTCCAGGGTAGTGCCGGATTTGGATACCAGTACAAACAGGGAATGCGCCACGTCAATGGTGTTCAGTACCGCCGCCGCATCGTCAGGGTCCACATTGCTGATGAATTTGGCTTCCATCTTGAATGTATCGTTTACCTTAGCCCAGTTTTCCAGGGCAAGGTACATGGCCCGGGGACCCAGGTCACTGCCGCCGATACCGATCTGTACCACAGTGGTGAATTTCTCTCCTGCCGCGTTGGTGATCTCACCGCTATGTACCTTATTTGCCAGTTCCGCTATTTTCTTCTGCTGCTCCGCATAAAAGCTGCGCTTGTCAACGCCGTCAGCCACAACGGACTCCCCCAACTGCCCGCGGGTCATGTGATGGAGTACCCTGCGCTTTTCTCCGGTATTGATTACTTCGCCGTTGTAGAGGGCTTGAAACTTTTCCGCAAGCTGTGTCTCTTCCGCCAGCTGCGCAAGCACTTCCAGAATCTCATCGTCCACCTGCTTCGCACCATAATTGTAAGCAAGCCCTGCCGCCATGGGAACACTGTACTTTCCGACGCGTTCCGCGCCCTTCTCCCCTGTCATTGCCTCCGCAAGATTTACAGGCGCTGTCTTTAACAGCTTCCGGTAAGCAGAAATGGTATCCAGATTGTTCCAGCTAATCATATTTGCCTCCGACCTCCTTTTTATTTTATGGAATTGTCCTGATTCCATGGAAATACTTTTTTCCACGAAATACTTTCAGCCTTACTCTACGATTATACTATGAACTGCGGGGGAATTCAAGCGCAGGGCCTGTTTTGTAAAAAGAAAACTTGTCTCCTGCCCTTGACGCAAATCTCTGTAAATGCTAAAATATTTACATCCTACATCATGAAAGGAGGCTTACTATCATGCAGAAATATTTTTGCAACCCCTGCGGGTATACTTACGATCCTGAGAAAGGTGATCCCGAGCATGGCATTGCTCCCGGAACCAAATTTGAGGATCTTCCCGATGACTGGTGCTGCCCTCTGTGCGGCGTGAACAAGAGCATGTTCCAGCCCTGCATCGACAATTACAACTAAGCAGCAGTTCGCAGTAATGTGAAAAACGGGGTTGCCCCTGGCAAAAAAGCAGCGGACGGCAACCCCTTTCACACCGAAAAATCCCTCTCATGCTTCTTAAAAAAGTCAAAATAGGCACGGACTCCCTCCAGTTCCGTCCATCGCTTCACATCCACAGTCTCCTCATCCATGTCATATACTTTAGCGCCCCTCATGGAAAGCAGAAAAGGGGAATGTGTGGAAATAATGAACTGGCATCCGAAAAACCTGCCGGAATCCTCCAGAAATTTTGCCAGTTCCTGCTGTCTGAGCGGAGACAGGCTGTTCTCAGGCTCGTCCAGAAGATAAAGCCCATTCTCCTGAATCTGCTCGGAAAAATACAGGAAGGCGCTCTCGCCGTTGGAATGCTCCCTCACATTGTCCATCAGATTATTCCGCACATACTTGGACTGGGTCTTCGTGCGGGCCATGTAAACCTTTTTCAGCTGCTCGTAATCCTCCAGGGACTTCATCCGAAACTGTGCATATTTATTTTCCAGATACTCTTCAAAGAGTTCCTCCCGCTTATTGCTGATTCCGTCGTTCAGACATCTCAAATTCAGCACGAAGTCAAACACATCGTCGCTTGTGATAATCCTGCTCCTCTTGGGAATTGGATGCCGGATTTCATAATTGCACATGGCTGTGTAATCCTCAAAAAAGTTAGACCTGTTGTACACGGCCTCCCGCTTCAGACCCAGCTTCTCCGCAATCACGTTCAGGGCAGTGGTCTTCCCGGAGCCGTTGCCGCCGTACAGGATTGTCACCGGCTCAAAATCCAGCATCCTCAGCCCATGCCTGGAGAGTATCTGAAAAGGGTATGCGGTATCATAGCATGTGCGCTTTATTCCCATGAGGAAGCTGTATTCCAATTCGATATCCGGAAAAGAAAAATGCGAAAGATAAATCATTTTGTCAGTCCTTTCAATTCCTCCAGCAGCTCCAGATCGGATTGCAGCACCTTTATATTCGCCGTCACAGGAACTTCTCCGGGCCTGGTAACCGTGATTTCGATGACGGTATCCTCTTCTATCTTTCTGGAAAAAACACTTTTCAGAAATGCTTCAAATTTAGGATGATTTCTGCTGAACTGGTTTTTGGCACTCATCAGCTTCATAATAGACGCAGCGTTCATAATTTTCCTCCGACTTCATGTATGTTTTGCAGGCATCTGCTCCGGACCTGTTTTATCGGCGCATTTCCGCCGCAGCCTCTCCTGTCTCGCTGCAGGCTTCCCCTATAGTTTACAGGATACGGTACAAAAAAGCAATCCGTCATTTTACGGAAGCCGATGACCGCCCGTTTCGTCCTGTTCCCGGACGCCGGATGGGAGGCTTCTTTTGAGGGAATCATGCCGGCCTGCTTAATCCGGATAATTGACAATTCCGTTTCGTTATATTATCATAAAGATGCTGCCCCAAGGGTGCGGCATATCAGCCCCAGGAAAGGAAATACGATTATGGAAAAAATCACAAGCTTCACCATAGACCACATCCGGCTTCAGCCCGGCGTCTATGTATCACGCAAGGATAAAGTCGGCGCCGAAACCATCACCACCTTCGACCTGCGCATGACCAGCCCCAACGAGGAACCTGTCATGAACACCGCCGAGGTTCACACCATCGAGCATTTGGGCGCCACTTTCCTGCGCAACCATCCGGACTACAAGGACAAAACCATCTATTTCGGCCCCATGGGATGCCGCACCGGCTTTTATCTGCTGTTGGCAGGGGATTACGCTTCCGTAGACATCGTTCCCCTGATACGGCAGCTGTTCGAGTTCGTCCGCAATTACCGGGACGAGGTTCCCGGCGCATCCCCCATGGACTGCGGGAATTATCTGGATATGAATCTGCCCATGGCAAATTATCTGGCAAAGCGGTATCTGGAACAGGTGCTGTACGGGATCGGAGAAGAACGACTGATATATCCGCAGTAGCCTGCGGCAAACCCGTAAGCAGCCGAACACAGAATGTACAATTCTGCAGCCGCGCAGAAACGGAGAAATATACTGATTGGCAGCGTGAGCATCGCGCAGGGAGGTATTAAAATGATAAAAACAGGCATCATAGGCGCAATGGAACTGGAAGTAGAAGAACTGAAGAAGGAAATGGCCGTAACCGCCGTCATCCGCAAGGCGGGAATGGATTTTCACGAGGGCAGCTTAAACGGCACCCCTGTCGTAATCGTCCGCTGCGGTATCGGCAAGGTAAACGCCGCGCTATGCGTACAGATACTGATTGACGAATTCAAGGTGAGCCATGTGATTAACACAGGTGTAGCAGGTTCCCTGAATGCCGGACTTGACATAGGTGACATCCTGATTTCCAGGGATGCCATCCATCATGACATGGATGTCAGAGTCTTCGGATACAGGTTGGGCGAGGTTCCGCAGATGGGCTTTCGGGAATTTAAGGCTGATGAGAAGCTGATGGATCTGGCAAAAAAAGCATGTGAGAAAGTCAATCCTGACATACATGTCATGTATGGGCGCGTAGTCAGCGGCGACCAGTTTATTTCCAGCAAAGAGGTAAAGGAACACCTGATTGCGGAGTTCCAGGGAGACTGTGCCGAAATGGAGGGCGCTTCCATCGCCCACGGCGCTTATCTGAACAACACACCGTTTGTAATCATCCGCGCAATCTCGGATAAGGCGGACGACAGCGCAGAAATGGATTATCCGACCTTTGAGTCCGCCGCTGCCAGGCATTCCGCTGCCCTGGTAAAGGAAATGCTCAAAGAACTTGGCGCATGATTCCCCGGGAACGGAATCTTGATATCTGTGTCAGGACACTGTCGGGAGACAAAGCCATATAGGCATTCCCTCCCGACAGCAAAAGGGCGCTGGCGGAGTGAAGACTGCTTATTCAGGATTCATTTGCCGGCAGATCCGCCAAGGTAATCCGAACCGAGGTACTTCCTGTCTCCCTTCCCATTTCCGCCAGCCCCTCCACGCCTAATACTTCCCTGGCCTGAGCCAGCACGTTTTCCACATCCATATCCTTCTGGATCGCAATCATGAGAACGTCCCCTGTCCGATATTCATAATCCTCCCCCAGACGCCCCATATCCGAAAGATAAGTCACGCCTACCCTTCTGCACTGAGCCAGTATGGTGCTGTCCACGGCGCTCTGATTCCAGTCCCCATCCGGCAATATAAACACAAAATCCGTATTATCGGCAATCTCTACCGTCTCCTGTCCGTCTGAATACAGATGATTGGGGGGATTCCAGACGCCGCAGCTGACGCTTAAAAGCAACACCCCTAAGGCTGCCAGCACTGCCTCTTTTCCATAAGGCTTGTCCATGACATTCCACCGGCATTCCCGAAGCAGCACCGCTGCCGTCCCGAAAACAAGCAGATACCAAAACGGATATGTACACATAATGTATCTGGTATCAAGATACGGCACAATCTGGGACACCGTTACCGTATAAAATACAATCGGTACAAACAGCAGCAGTGCCTTAAACACCGGGAGCCCCCTCCCCTTTTTCCATATAAAAAGCCCTGCCAGTCCACACAGGCATAGCAGAAGCACCCATCCATGCCCTCCCAGAAGCCATGCGGCAGCCTGGTCAAACATAAGCTTTGTCCTGCTCAGGTAGAATTCTCCGCTCGTAAGCAGTTCCAGGGAACCTACTCCTCTGTATCCCTGAAACACATGCCTTATGGAAAAAGGCCAGATACATAATCCCGCCGCTGCCGTTGCCGCCAGCGTCATTATATAGCCTGCCAGTTCCCGCCATTTCTTCTTCGCCGCCATCCAAATGCAGAAAACAGCGGCTATCCCAATGGCATACAAAACAAAATAGTAATGTGTCAAATAACCGCACAATACTACTGCCGCCAGCTTCCACCGCTTCCTTCCCTTGAGGCAAAACCCCTCATCCGCAATCTTCAGGTGTACATAGCAGCAGGCCAGAACCATCAGTGTCAGCAATGCGTACATTCTCAAAAACATTGCAGTGGAAAGAAATCCTGCCGAAAGACTGTATACACCGGTTATCGGCAGCGCCACCGCCCTCCCGCCCAGGTACAGCCTGCACATTTTATACAGCAGCGCTGCCGCCGCAAGCAGGCATGCAATATTCAGTCCCAGACCAAACCATTTGGAAAAACGGCCTTGGAACACAGAGCAGATTGTGTGAAGCAGCATATAGTACAATGGAGGATGTACATCCCCCCGCTGATTGTAATAGACAGACGCATAATTGAAGGTACTGTTTGCACTCGCCGTCACATAGTCCATATAAGCCTGCCCCGGCACCCAGGCTGTCGTCCTGGTATCGGCGCTGTTGGCCTGGGCAGTCAGGTAATCCTGATATATCACGCTTTCCTTCAACTGAAAGCCGCATTCCTTCAAAATCCGGAAATCCCTGGCCAGATTGCTGAACAGCTGTCCCAGCGATTCTCCCGCCCCATACTCCGCCATCCACTCCTTCACATTATAATCATGCTGTCCGAAGTGCATAAAGGGAAGATATTCGCTATTTGCCAAACCATATGAATATACTTCATCCACATGATACCCCTCCTTCTGGTTTCCATAATAAATCAGCATGATAAGCGAGATCATAAGCACTGCTGCCAGTCTCCATTCCACCTTTTCCAAAATCCGCCGGAATGCCTTCATCTAACCACCTCTTACTTTTGTTTTTCGCCATGGCCTGCCCACAGCCTTCAGCTCACTTTTTTCTGAAACACAAAAAGCTTGCTGAAAACGTAGTTCGCAATTGTCACCAACACTGCAGAAATGAAAGTCGCAGTCACCAGGTTGATATTCATTGCGGTAAAAACCTGCATCACCACCACATCCAGAATCCATGTGGAAATACGGGAAATCACAAACCTGGGCGCTTCCTTCCTCATAGGCTCCCTGCTCTTAAATACAAATCTCCTGTTGGTAAAATAGGCAAAGATAACCCCTGTGACCCAGTTGATTGTACTGAGCACCGCATTTTCAAAAGGGGTTGGATACATGGTGTTATGAAAAAGCAGCGCATTTCCGATAAACTTTGCCGCCCAGGACACAATCGTAGTCAGCACCCCCACTATCAGGTAGACAATAATTTCTTCATATTTTTTATAAAATTCTTTACCTTTTTGCATCATTTGTTTTTCTCCTTACTTAGTCCCTGTGTACCATCGGTATTTTGCCGCAAAATCCCTTCGCCCTTCCCGTCAGGGATTTACCACATTCCTTGTCTCCCCCCGCAAAAAAGCGGCAATATTCAGGCAGGCCTGTTCCACGCAGCGCTTTCTTGCCTCCACGCTGGCCCAGGCAAGATGGGGTGTAATAATCAGACGGCTGCTGTCCTTCAGGCGGCTTAAGGGATTCTCCGGCTCCAGCGGCTCCTTTTCCACCACATCCAGCCCTGCAGCGGCAATCTCCCCTGCTTCCAGCGCTTCATACAGGGCGGCATTGTCCACCACCCCTCCCCGCGCTACATTCACCAGCACGGCAGTCCGTTTCATTTTTTTCAGTGCTTCCCTGTCAATAAAATTCCTGCTCAGCTCGCTGAGCGGGCAGTGCAGGGACAGGAAGTCACTCTCTGTAAGCAGTGTTTCCTTATCCACCTTCGGATATTCCCGGCAGCTGCTGCCGCCTGTCACAGAATGAAAAATCACATGGCATCCCATCACCTGGGCAATCTTCGCCACTCGCCTGCCGATGTTTCCCATCCCGACGATTCCCCAGGTCTTACCCTCCAGCTCGCAAAATGGAAGATCAAAATTAGAAAAACGGCTCTGAGTACTGTATTGCCCCGACTTGACATAGTTGTCATAATGAATCAGCTTCTGGCTCAGTGCCAGTGCCAGCGTAAAAGTATGCTGCGCCACCATGGCCGTGCAGTAATCCCGCACATTGGCAACCCGTATTCCCCTGGATGAACAGTATTCCAGATCACAATTATCATAACCGGTGGCAAACTCACAAATCAGCTTTACGTTCGGCGCGTCCTTCAGCGTCTCCTCCCGCAGCGGCGACTTATTTGCGATGACAATATCCGCGTCCTTCACCCGCTGCCGCACTTCTTCCAAAGTGACAGTGTTGTCATATATGGTGACGTCACCGAATTCCTTCAATCCATCTACCGACACATCTGTCCCCACGCTGTTTCTCTCCAAAATCACGATTTTCATACAATGCAGCCCTGGAACATGTTTGAAATGCGTTCCCGCCATCTGCCGCGGTAAACCGTGTTCCCACATTTGCGATTTCAAACACGCACCAGCCTTTCATAAAAAATTTCGCCCTGTCACCGGAACCATGTAATGCTCCCCGCAGGCAGGTTTGTACCGCCTTCACCTGCAAAGCCATCTTCCGCCGACTTCTTTTCAGTGTAACAAAGTTGCAGAACAAATTCAAGCATTTATGAGATTATTTTGCTCCCGTTTTCATGAGATATGACGGCATTTTTCGTTGCCAGAAAATACACAATCCATTATAATGGTACTATAGACATGTCGGCAGCCGCTTCCGACAAAAATACATTTATACAGCCGCAAAGGCGCACGAGAGGCGCAGCGATTTAAATTAGGAGGAAATATGTTAGAGATTAACATGGATGAATTGACAGAAGAATTTCACCGGCGTGCCGATGAATCAAAGCACCTTCTGGACAGTATGATGGACGTCATATCCGAAGGGTGTGTACCCACGGAAGACAATGTTGATAAGCTTATTTTGTCCGTAGATGCTCTCAGGGAGAATTATCTGTCCATATACCGGCTGGCCTGTGAGCAGCTGACGGAAGACGAGCTGCCCGGAGAAGGTATGCCGGCACAGGTTTACGCGGACGCATTGGCGAACAGCATAAGCATGCGGTATAAAAGGCTTATGGCAGCCGCCGAAAAGGTGACGGAATCCTTTGCTGCCGCAAAATCTACGGTCAGCGTGTATGCACAGGCACTGGAACCCTATCAGACAGCGGCCCTGGAATTCCTTAAGTGCCTGAATGCCGGGGAACCGCCGGAATCGGAACATATCCGGAATGAGATTGCAGGACCCCAGGCTTTTCTAAATGCCATATCCTGCAGTGACTTTACTTCGGAAGATACTATCGAAGTGCTGGAACAGGCATCAGAATATTATCCTGTCAGAGTTCTGACTGGGATTGCCTGCGGTAAATATTTTATCAGCACGGGACCGGCCGACAGGCTGACGGAAAAAGAACCGGATTCCGCGTCCGGAGACGCATCAGTAAATTCCGGTGTATTTGCGTCTTTGGATGGAACTGCTGACGGCCAGGACGGCGATATGCCTCCAAATTCGGACGTTTCCTCCGATGCCGTCCCGGATACCTCCCGCCCGGAGGCAGACGGGACACCGGCAGGCGATTCCGCTTTTGTCCAAAAGCTGCGCCAGTATTCGGCCCTGCTTTCCGCTGACGAAAATCTTGGAATCTTTTCAAAGGGGATTCATCCCGGGGAGAAAAAGAAGATAACCTCCAGTATCTTTGTCAGCGATATGCGAACAGGCATTGAACCTGTCGAAAAAGCCGAAAAAATAATACTGAAAGAACTGGATTCGAGAAATTGTACGGCAGGGATTCTGTTGACCGCGGCCAAGGGAATCCCGCAGAAGCTGGCGGATTCCGTTTTGAGCCATTTATACAAAAAAGGGTATCTGCGGAAATACTCGTTATTTCCCGGCGGAGAATTCTTCTGTGCGTCAGCCAGGCTTATCAAGGCTATGAGCTTTAAGGAATGCAGCAAATTTGCCGGTATTCGCAGACGCACGTCCGAAGCATGGGGGGAGCGTATTGAAGACAGAGCCGCCAGCGCCGCAGCCAGGATTGCCTATGTGAACGTGAATGTACTGATTGCCAAGCGTTTTATAGAAAGAAAAACTTCCAAATACACCGAAAAAATGTGTATTTTTACAGATGCGTTCTTTTCATTGATAAAGATAAACGCGTTTCCTGAAAAATGTGAGCTGGCAGTCGGCGCATTTTGGGATAACACGGCAGAATGTGACGCCTTCCTGGAAACGGCAACGGTTCATTTAAACGCATGCGAAGGAATTGCGCAGATCTATGCTGCCGGCATTAACCATGAAAAAGCGCGTGCTTTCGCAAAAGCGCTCCTGGAAGAAACCGGACATGATTTTTCCGGGGCAAACGTCTGGCTGTACAGTCTGTCCGACAACAGTTATTGCAGATATCCGTCCATGGAACCGGTAGATGTCGAAGCTTTATATGCGGATTCGGATAAAAGTGAAGCCGAACCTGTATCGGAGCCGTCGGCACCGGAAGCTGATGATTCCGCTGACCTGACGGAGCCACCGCAGCAGACGACAGAAAAAAGAGCGCCCGCAGCAGAAGTAAATGCTGCCCTAAAAGCCACTGCCCTTGATACCACTGCGCAGACAGACATGGATGTTCTATATGGCTTATTGGCGGAACGGCGGTTTTACTGCGCTGCTGCCTATGCAAAATCCTGTTCCCTGGCGGGCAGACTGAACGAATTATTATACAATCAGCTTGCCTATGCGCTGAACGACCCTCTGGCGCGCTGTATCTACTCTACGGAGAATGTTTTCCGGCTGATTCCGGAAGGTGGTGTATTTGAAGAAACACTGACTGTTTCCACGGCAATCAGGATGTTCTTTTCCAGCCAGGTACGTTATGACTACAACATTAAGTCATTTTACGGGGGTATCAAAAATTATGAAGTCTTAAATACGTTTCCTACACTGAGCCAGGTTGTATACTCCCTGCTGGACTTTAAGAACGAATATAACAGAGGGATTGATACTTATGCCGGATACAGGACAAAAAGCCGGACAGCGCTGAACAGGGACATTGCCAGGCTGCGGAGCGAGGCCGGGAGTTTTTATGATAATTTCGTCGTGGGCAAAAAGAAGGAGAATGCAAGCCAGAAACGCTTCATTGAGACGAAAAAGCTTATGTTTTCCGTAAGCAGCGACATCGGGCAGTATATCAAATCAATTATTGATGAAGACCTGGAAATGCTTCCCCTTATGACGGATTTCCTTCAGGAAAATTTCTTCGCGGAAGAAGATGAGATTTCCGAGACAACCATAAACGCGGAAAAGCTCTGGAAGTACATTGTTGTATTCTGGGAAAAGGCCGGCGGCAACATGGTGTACCGGCGGCACGAGGATCTCATGAGCCATCTGCGCAGCAATATTACGAATACAACCATGAAGGCGGTGCAGCTGATGGCCAGATGGTATGTTCTCGCGGAACAGCTGAACAAGCGGACCGACGATACGGGGACAACGGCATATGAAAGGCTGCAGAAACCGCTTCGGGAGAATATTTCAGCTGCCATTGCCGAGTTAAAGGAAGGCATTTCGGCATCAGCTTCCCATATGGAGCGGGTTGCCGGACTGAACGTCATACTGACAACCTTACAGGAAATCCTGCAATGTATGGACGGCACAATCGACGAACATGCATGGAAATATTTCTATGCGGAATTTCTTCTGACAGACGACATCATGCTGGATGAAAATTTCCTACCGGATTTAAATACGCATTCCTCGGAAATGAAGTCAATGCAGCCGGCTAACCGCATTATAAATCATGTCCGCAAAATAAGCAGGCACAGGGCAACATACAGGGAACGCCTGTCCGAAATTCTGGAAGACCGGGGCGACGATTACGGCGCGGCGAGACTCATCATTGACTACCTGGCATACAACGAGGATTCCGAAAACCGTGAGGAACTGGCCGCGCTTCTGGAAACCGTCGATTCCGGGGAAAAGTATGCAAAGGAGACCGCGGATTTAAGAAAAGCGGACTTCATAGGGGAACTGGAGCTGGCCCAAAGCTATGGCCAGATTGATAATTCTTCCGAGGATAAAAAGGAAAAAATACTGCAGATCGTTGACGAATGGTATGGCTGGGCTGTGAACAGCGCGAACTACGGCTTCTTAAACAAGGTCATGGACGCGTATCTGGAGGAAATCAGAGAAACCGCCAAAAGCAGGGAATCGGACCTGCTGGAACAGCTGAAAACATTTAAGGAAACCTCTGTTTCGGTTCTTACCGGTGAGGTGAAGGAGAAGAGAATCGCCCGCATAGAGTCCATGATCCAGGAGCAGAACTATACGGTGGCGGAGGACCTGCTTGCCAGGGCGACGAGGATAGAGGAGGATGGGGAAGATGCGGTTGAAGAGGACTTTTTAAAGGAATTTCTGGATAATTATGACGATTATTATCAGCCTGTAGCAACACATAAGTCCAATTTTGCCAGCCTTGTGAACAGCCGTACCAGAAATAAAGAAGAAAGGGGCGCAAAAAAGCTGGCAGACAACTGGCTTCCGGGCGGCAGCAAACTGGGGAGAGAACGCCTCAGCAATTTGCTGACCTGCCTCGGCTTCAGCGTAGACAGTGTCAAAGCACAAAATGAAATTGTCAAATTCGAGAACTTTATTGTCCAGACGAAAGCCGTCCAGGGAAGCGGAATCAGTCATTATACACATCCCATCGCCGCCTTCGGTTCGGGTGCCGTCCAGGATGGCTTCAGAGTGGTCTGCATAAACGGCGTATATGACGCGGACGGATTAATCGATCTGATGAAACAGATCGTGAATGCAAAGCATACATTGATATTGTTGGACCATGCGCTGTCAAAAGGAGAGCGAAGACGCCTGGCCAGAAAGACTAAAAATTCTCTGGGCGATAAGTTTTCAGGCGTTGTGGACCGCACCGTCATGATGTTTTTGATTCGCAATTTCGACGAGACAAAGATTAACAGAATGCTGATTTCCCTGATTGTTCCCTTCGGATATTATCAGCCCTATGTATGGGAATCCGTCAATGTAATGCCGCCGGAGATATTCATGGGCAGAAAATACGAGCTGGAACGGATCAAGTCTGCAACAGGCGCAAATATCGTTTATGGCGGCCGGCAATTGGGAAAATCCGCATTGTTGAAAAAGGCAAAGGATGATATCAACTGGGACGAAAACGGCAACCGTGCCGTTTATGTGGAAATTAAGGGGCTGAATTACCAGGAAGCTGCTATGAAAATCGGACATGAGCTGTATGACCAGGATATTCTGGAAGATGACATCGAAACCACCGACTGGGATGATCTGGCCAGGGCCATAAAACGGCGTCTCCAGTCCGGGAATAAGCGAATCCCCTACCTGCTCCTGCTTCTTGACGAAGCGGATGTATTTATAGAGAGCTGTGAAGCCGTCAACTACAAGCCCTTCGACTCCCTGAAGGAGGTCCAGAGTATCGGTCCCAGGCGTTTTAAGTTTGTCATTGCAGGCCTGCGCAATATCGTCCGCTTTAAGCGGGAGGCAGCTCTGAGCAATAACAGTGTACTGACGCATCTGGAAGCGATGACGGTGAAGCCTTTTCACTTTTCCGAGGCCCGGGAACTGATGGAGGTTCCGCTGCATTATCTGGGCCTGCGCTTCCCGAAGGAGAAGGAATCGCTTGTAACGCTGATCCTGGCCACCACAAACTATTTCCCCGGCCTGATTCAAATGTATTGCGCAAAGCTTCTGGACGCAATGAGAAAGAAGGACTATGCGGGATACAATGAAGTGGACTCACCCGTTTACGAGGTCAGCGAAGAGCATATTAAAAAGGTTCTGGCAGATCCGGAGTTTATGCGGCAGATTCGTGAGAAATACATTATTACCCTGAAGCTGGATGAAGATAATTACTACTACCTGATCGCCCTGGTGATGGCATATCTTTACCATACAAACGGCTACAGCAAGGGATATGCCGCGGATGATATCAAAAAAGCGGGTATCGATCTTGAGATTACCAAAATCGCCGCGCTTGACCTCAAAAAATTAGCGGCGTTTATGGAGGAGCTTCGGGAATTAAACGTGCTGCGCAGTACGGACGACAATCATTATCTTTTTACCCGGTTTACATTTTTCCAGATGATGGGAACCAACACGGAAGTTGCGGATAAGCTTATGGACTACATGGAGGGATGAAATGGAACGGATATGGTGGGAGAAAGTACCAAATGCCCTGTCTTTTGTTTCGGATATCACAGAGAGCCTATTGGAGGAAAAAAGCATTGTGCTTCAGTCTTCAGCGGTTATCCCATGGCGTTCTTCCATGGAGTCCGCCATTAAGAACAACGTGAAGCAGCAGAACTCTTCGAAACGTTTCGAGTCCGTTCGGGATGTGGAAGAACCCGGAGAATATATACTGAAAGAATATTGCAAACCGGAAAAAAGAGCCATGTACCGTCCTTCAAAAACATATGCCGATTTTTTCGCGAACAGCGACGACATCGTTCTTCATTCCTGCTACCTGTGGGTCCGGGTTCATTCACGTTCAGCCCTGGAAGCCTGGACCGGATTTGTATCGGAATATGTGAAGAAGCGCAAAAAAGGCAAGGAGGCTGCGGTTTTTATTCTGGAATGGCATTCGGGCAACAATGCACCCGCTAAGAAGGGGATAAAGATTTATTCCTTTGATGACTACATAGGAGAATACGACCGTATTGTGTTTTCCACCCTTGCTTCCTCTTCCATAAAAGAGAAAACCTTTATTAAAAATTACCTTGCGGAGCTTGCAGCAGGCGTCATCGAAAACGATATGGAATTATGTGCGGAATGCCTGGCACGTTATGACCGCTTTCTGGCGGACCCGGCGGGGCTGATCATCGAGATTCTCCGTGACTGTGTGCGCAGCGACGGCACGGAATTTACTTTTGCAAAGACTCCAAAATCGATGGCGCATTGTATCTGGCTTGCCCAGATTAGGACAATATATTCGGTGATTGAAGAGTTTCGGGAAAGTTTCGTAAAAAGGCATTCAGCGGCGATTCAGGCAGCACTGCCAATCCAGTCGGCATACGGTGAGGAATATACGGATTTCCGGGACGTGGAGCTGGGAATACTGGTTTTCATGGTGAAAAACGACAAGCTATGCCTAAACAGCAGCGAATATGCGCAGCTGAAGAAATATAGGGAGGCACGCAACCGCCTTTCCCATCTCAGCACTTTGAATTTTGATGAAATTCAGCAGCTCTGCATGTGAAACAAAACGCCGTGTCATTCGGCAAGGCGCTCACTACTGCCTGCATTTCAGCGGTAGTGAGCGCGTCCCTTAAAATAAAAAACATCAATATTCCTCATGTCGTCAGAAATTCCTTCAGCAGTGCCTCCAGTTCCTCTTCCGTCACTGCCGCGGAATCCTCCGGCGATTCAGTCCGTGAACCCGGCGCCATCCTGTATGCCTGCTCTCCCTCTTCCCTCCGGGCGCCTTCCGATGTCTGCCGTCCCTCTTCCGTCCACCATGCCTGTCCGCATCCCGACGGCTGTCTCATGTCCTCAGACCGCACCGGCTGCTCCGTCCGGCACTGCGGTGTTCCCAGGAACCGTTCTCCCTCCTGTTCATGTGCCGGCTGCACTGTCCCTCCCGGCTGCTGCGCTCCCAGGAACCGTCCTCCCTCCTGTTCCCGAGCCGGCTGTACTGTCCCTTCCGGCTGCGGCGCTCCCGGGAACCGTTCTCCCTCCTGCTCATGCATCGTCTGCAGTATCCCTTCCGGCTGCGGCGCTCCCGGGAACCGTTCTCCTTCCTGCTCATGCGTCGTCTGCAATCTTGCTTCCGGCTGCTGCGTCTTCATGGGCTGATTCTCTTCCGCCTGCCCCAACTGCCATACGCCCTCCGGATGTGCTGCCCCCATGAACTGCGGTTCCTCCTGCCGGCGTATCTGCTGCCTGCCCGTATAAACCTGTTCTGCCGGCATTCCTCCACGGAACGGCTCCCCTCCCGCAGCCATACGGCTCTCTATGGGCATCAGTTCCACGGTACGCCTTCTTTCCGGCCTCGCCTGAACGGCCTTTGCTCCCTTTCGGTTTCTTCCCCTGCCCTTTTTTCCTCCCTGCACACGCCCGTAGGGCAGCTGTTTTTCCTCGTAGACCGCTTCCCCGTACAGCATCTCCATGTCCTGCCTGGTAACCTCAATCCTGGGTGACAGGTGGTTCTCCAGATAATCTACCAGATTAACCTTAAGTACTCTCTTTTTTCCCCTTACATCCACCACTGTCGATATGCTGAAATACGCATACAGGCCGAAAAAGCTTACAATGTAAAATGGAAGCACCTCCCCTACCGTCCGTCCTTCTATAATACATTTGCATACGCCCACTCCCGAACATACCACTGACAGGAGCATCAGCTGCCCCGACAGATGGTATATGGTCTCAAAGGAGAGACGCCCCAGTGTCATCCGGTTCAGAAACTTGTCCACAAAAACGGGAATGTTAGCCACCCCGTTGCCCAACTGGTAGCAACTTGCAAATTTTGTCTTACACTGCTTCAGCAGCCTGTTCTTCGTGGTAGCCATATTATCAGCTTCCTTTATCATATTCCTGTAGAGCAGCCCTAAAAATACCCTGAGCAGAATACTGCCCCCCAGAAAGGCAAACATACAGCTCGTTATCAGCTTTTCCTCCTGAAATACACGAAACATATTGCGCCTCCTTTTTTATTCCGGTCCTACTATGTACGAAAGATGACTTTTCTCCGGCTATGGCATACGCCTCAAGCCGGCACTGCTCCATCCCCTGTCTCCAGTATAACGTAAAATATCCGGGCTTGACAGAATTTTCCATCGCATTTTTCCGTCCTTTTCCGACAAAAAGCTTTTAAATATCCGTTTTACCCGGTGCCTGCAAAAATTTTCAGCCCCCGGATTGCGGAATCAGGAAAAATCTGTTAGAATGTAGAATAGACTTTAATAATAGAAAAGGCAGAGCAGTTTCTGTCGGAAGATCCGGAGGAACAATCTGCGAAACGGTTCCATAATAAAAATAAAAAGGAGAAAGATTCCATGGATTCACTGAAATATACAACACAGGGCACATGTTCCAGAGAAATCGACATTCAGTTAAAGGACGGGGTCATCGAATCCGTACAGTTTACGGGCGGCTGTCACGGCAACCTCCAGGGTGTCAGCGCACTTGTGAGGGGAATGACGCCTGAAGAAGCGATTTCCAGATTAAAAGGCATCCGCTGCGGCTCAAAGCCAACGTCCTGCCCGGACCAGCTGGCGCTGGCTCTCGAAAAAATGCTTTGATTCTCAAAAGGCACAGGCTTGCAAAGCACCGCTTCAGGCTTTGAATGAATGCCCGCCGGAGCAGACACAGAGGTATATTTATGAAAAAGATAGTATTGACAGGAGGGGGTACCGCGGGACACGTTACCCCCAATATCGCATTGCTTCCATCCCTGGAGAATGCAGGATTTGAAGTTACTTATATGGGTTCCTATGACGGAATCGAGAAACGGCTGATAGATGATTTTAACCTTCCCTATGTAGGAATTTCCACCGGGAAATTCCGCCGTTATCTGGACCTTAAGAATTTCACGGATCCCTTCCGCGTTATAAAGGGTTTTTCGGAAGCAAAGAAATTCCTGAAAGACTACCGGCCTGACGTCATTTTTTCCAAGGGTGGTTTTGTATCGGTACCTGTGGTACGTGCCGGGGCCTCCCTGGGCATTCCCTGCATTATCCACGAATCCGATATGACGCCGGGACTCGCCAACAAAATCTGCATCCCTGTGGCCCGGAAAGTATGCTGCAATTTTCCGGAGACGCTGAAGCTGCTTCCGGCGGAAAAGGCAGTGCTTACGGGTTCCCCGATCCGTTCGGAACTCGCCCAGGGTAACAGGCTCTCCGGCCTTAATATGTGCGGCTTCAGTGCAAACAAGCCTGTCATCATGGTAATCGGAGGAAGCCAGGGCGCCGCCAATGTAAACAAGGCTGTCCGTGACGCCCTTCCCCAGCTGCTGACGGATTTCCAGATAGTGCATCTGTGCGGCAAGGATAAGGTAGACAATCTGCTGCTGAACACTGCCGGGTACAGGCAGTTCGAATATATCAAGGCGGAGCTGAAGGACCTTTTTGCCATGGCCGACCTGGTAATTTCCCGTGCCGGCGCAAACGCCATCTGCGAGCTTCTGGCGCTGAAGAAGCCCAATATCCTGATCCCCCTCCCTGCCGCAAGCAGCCGGGGCGACCAGCTGCTCAACGCCAAATCCTTTGAGTCACAGGGCTTTTCCATCGTAATTAACGAGGATGACCTGACGACGGAGCTGCTGGTGGATAAGGTACACGAGTTATACTTCTCCAGACAGACTTTCCGCGACGCCATGAACGACAGCGGACAGATGGATTCCATTAAGACGATTATGACGCTGATTCAGGAATTAACCGCCTGAGAAAACCCCATGCACGGCACCGGTGCCTGCTGCATGGGGTTTTATTGGTTTTATTACATGGCGTTTTCATCGTATACGGCCCGAATGCCCCCGATGAATTTCGGCCTGGTCCGGGCACATACTATGTGGGCGTCTCCGATCTGTCTTGTGCGTATCCTCACAGGCACCGCCACATCCTTCAGATGCATCCCTATCAGCGTGTCCCCGATGTCCATCCCTGCATGTGCCTTGATATGCTCCACTGCCGCCGGATGTTCGAACGCCTTGTATGCCGCGGCGGCAAAGGATCCTCCCGCCTTGGGCTGTGGGATAACATTCACCGTCTCATATCCATATCTGTCCGCCGCTTCCTGTTCCAGGATCAGCGCCCGGTTCAAATGCTCACAGCACTGGGCTGCCAGCCAGACCCCCGCCTCCTGGACTGCCTGGTAAATGCCCCCGAATACCACTTCCGCCAGTTCCGGGCTGGAATAGCTGCCGATACTCGCCCCTGCCACCTCGCTGGTAGAGCAGCCCACCACCAGAATGTCTCCCGGTTTTAGAGCCGCTGCTTCCAGAAGCTCTTTTGCCGCGCTGTAGGCTTCTCCGCTTGTAATTGTCATTTCTTCCGTCATCTTCAATGCACCTCCCTGCAATCATTATAACTTCTCGGAATCTTAAGCCCTTATTTCATAGGGCTTTCAGACCTCTGTCTCAAAAAATCACCCACTTTTTTCTCAAAAACACTTG
>OFFK01000467.1_pt1 | contig 35622 bp, 29 predicted proteins | sample 1521361 | NCBI WGS metagenome assembly OFFK01 (sample SAMEA3504096, study PRJEB24116) | mouse gut metagenome | biome: mouse gut; feature: mouse-associated habitat; material: faeces | place: Denmark | collected 2011 | reverse complement strand
CATTGCAATAGCTTGCATGCAGACAAGCCATTGGATTGCAACCGCACAGGTGGAACAATTTTCCGAAAATGGAACAATTTTATGGGTGCAGCCGGTTCGGGCCCCGGAAGAGGAACATCGCGTCCTTGATGCCCAGGTTCAGCAGAAGCATGGTCAGCCGGTCTATGCCGATGCCGAAGCCGCCATGGGGCGGGCAGCCGTATTTGAAGAATTCCAGATAAAATCTCACATCCTCCTCAAGCCCTTTTTCTGCGGCCTGCTTTTTCAGGACATCGTAACGGTGCTCTCTCTGAGCTCCGGTGGTGATCTCCACGCCCCGCCAGATCAGGTCGTAGCCCATGGGGACGCCATTCTCGTCGCGCATGTGATAGAATGCCCTCTTTTCCGCATCAAAGCCTGTCACAAAGAGGAATTCGTGCCCATAGGTCTGCCGGACCCATCTGTAGCTGAGTTGCTCCGCCCATGTAGTCAGGTCGCCTTTCTCGGATTCGTCTACGGTATAGCCGTATTTTTTCTCCAGTTCTTCGTATAGATCGGCCAGGTCGATGGTGGGGAAGGGAAGGGTGGGGACGATGACATCGGTGCCGAAGGTCTCCTTGATCCGGCTGCCGAACCTTTGGCTGATCTCCCCCAGCATGTGGGTCAACAGCTTCGCCTCCATGTCCATGACGTCCTGGTAAGAATCGATGTAGCTGAATTCCAGGTCGAAGCCCGTGAATTCGGTGGTGTGGCGGTTGGTATTGGATTTCTCCGCACGGAATACAGGGCCTACCTCAAAAATGCGTTCAAAGCCGCTGGCCATGGCCATCTGCTTATAGAACTGGGGGCTCTGGGCCAGGTAGGCGTTCCGGTCGAAATATTTGACCTCAAACACATCAGCCCCGCTTTCGCTGGCAGCGCCGATCAGCTTGGGCGTATGGATTTCCAGGAAATTCTGGTTCAGCAGAAACTGGCGCATGGAGTTCACCATGGCGGTCTGGATCTGGAACATCAGCTGGTTCTCATCGGTCCTTAGATCGATCCAGCGATAATCGATTCTCTGGTCGATGCTGGAGCGCTCTACCGCCTTTTTCTTCTTCGTGGCCGGGATGGCTTTCCGGGCGATGGGAAGGGCTTCCGCCACAGATTCGATCCGGATGCTTTCCGGAATCACCTCCACGCCGTTCAGTTTGACGTAATCATTGGGGGTCACGTTTCCGATGACCGAAATGACGGAATCCTCCGACAATTGGGCTATGGCGGGGCACAATTCGGGATGGGCCTCTTTCTCTATGGTGATTTGTATCTTTCCGGTGATGTCCTTCAGGACGATGAATGCCATGTTTTTGCTGTCCCGAAGATTGTCCACGAAGCCCTGTACCAGAATTCTGCGGCCGACAGCAGAGACGGCGTCCGAAACATATGTTCTCTCCATTGCTTTCTTACCTCCAGATTTTTCTCAATTGTAGCAGACTTCCCGGGGTTTTGCAAGGTTCAATGCGGTTCTAAGGGGCGCGGCGGGAGCGAAGAAGATTATAATTAGATAGAAATATGGAAGATTTTATGGTAGAATAGAATGCGGAAGGCCTCTGGCGGCAGAGGCGGAAATGCCAATCACTAATTTTAACAGCATCTGCCCAGGAGCTGTCGGTAGCCGACTCCTTAAATTCCTTAGGAATTGTCGGAAAATAACTGATGCAACTTGTTTAGGAGAAAGCCCAGAAATACAACGAAAACGGCTATAAACTCGCATCAGTTATTTGTAGACAATTCCTTACTATCAGGAACCAGGAAAGGAGCAGAAATGAAAAAAGCATTCACAAATATGATTCTTCTGGACGGAAGCGAAAACATGGCCCCCCTGTCAGGCTATGCGGTCTTGGTGGACGGCGAGAACATAGCCGCGGTCCTGCCGGAGACGGAGTGTGATTTCCAGGGATATGAGAAAATCGATTTGAACGGAGAATATCTGATGCCCGGGCTGATCAATCTCCATGTCCATATCCCGGCGGACGGAAAGCCCAAGGAGAAGCCTGCAGATGCCAAGAAGGCCGTAAAGCTGGCCACAGCCAACCCCCTGACCCGAAAATATACGGAACATATGTATAAATCATACTGCCGCACGGAGCTTTTCAGCGGCGTCACCACCTTCCGTTCCGTGGGCGGGGTGGAGCACTACGATACCTGGGTCCGGGACCTGATCAACGCCGGCAAAGCCCTTGGGCCGCGCATCCTGGCCGCCAACATGGCCATATCCGTCCCCGGGGGCCACATGGCCGGTTCCCTGGCCTATGAAGCCACCAGTCCCGAGGAAGCCGTGCGGTACGTCCACAAGATTTCCACGGACAAGCCAGACCTGATTAAGCTGATGGTCACGGGCGGCGTCCTGGATGCCACCGTGAAAGGCGAACCGGGCGTCCTGAAAATGTCCCCCGACATCATTCGCCAGGCCTGTGAAGAGGCCCATAAGCTGGGCTATCATGTGGCAGCCCATGTGGAGAGCCCCGAGGGCCTGCGCGCGGCCCTGGAGAACGGCGTGGACACCATCGAGCACGGCGCGAAGCCGGACGAGGAAATCCTGCGTCTCTTCCGGGAAAAGGGAGCCGTCCATGTGGCCACCATCTCCCCGGCGCTGCCTTATGTCCTGTTCGACCCGGCGGTGAGCCATGTGAACGAGATGGGACAGCACAACGGGAAAGTAGTCTTCGACGGCATCGTGGAGTGCGCCAAACAGTGCCTGGCCCATGGCATCCCGGTAGGACTGGGCACGGACACCGGCTGCCCCTTCGTGACCCATTACGACATGTGGAGGGAGCTGCACTATTTCCACAAATGCTGCGGCGTGCCCAATGCCTTCGCCCTGTACACCGCCACAAAACGCAATGCGGAGATTGCCGGGCTGGGGGACGTGACTGGCAGCATCGAGACGGGAAAATGCGCGGATTTCATCGTGTCCGCCAAAAATCCGCTGGAGCATCTGTCCGCCCTGCGCAGCCTCAGCATGGTGGTGGCCAGAGGGAACATAATCCGGAACCCGAAAATCAAGAAGATGCCCCAGGTGGAGGAAGAGCTGGACAAGTACCTGTCCATATAGGTTCCTGACTGTCAGGACTTTCCTCAAGACTTTCCTCTATTTGGGTGTTTCCGACCCCTTTCGCTTCAGGATGACCAGAAGGACGGCGGTGACAGCCACAACGGCGGCCACCATGGCAATCGCCGCCGTCATGGCCCTGTTGTCTGGTTTCGGCACAATCCTTCCTGTCTCCTGGCCGTCCTTCTGCTGCCCGGCTCCATGGCTCTCCACAGACCCTTCCCCTGAGGAATCCGTCTCCGCGCCTGTTCCTTCCGAAGCGTCCTGATCTGCCGCCCCTTGTTCTGTCGTGTTCTGGTCTGCCACGTCCGGGTCTGTCGCTGTCAGATTCCCGGTTGTCCCGCTCTCCTGGTCTTCCGAACTGGCTGTTTGGCCTTTCTGTCCTTCCAAGCCTGTGTCAGCTTCACCGTCCCCCAGGACCCCCGGGAAAAGCTGCGCATAATCTGCCCCTGGCTCATCAAGGCACACCCATATGTCCCGGATGCCAAAGTAATATCCCACGCATCCCCAGCTATGGCCGCGCTCGTCTGTATACACGCAGTAATAGGACGGCGGGTAATCGCCCATGGTCATGTCATGAAACACCGAAGAACCGGGGTATTCCCAGAAATAGAACGCTTCCCCGTAATCCACTCCCTCCAGCTCTCCCGCCTGTTCTACCAGCTCCGCCGCGTGTTCCTCCCTGAAAGCGATGCTATCATATACCACCTCCATGTAGTCCATCGGCACCCATCCCACTCTTCCGTCAGAATCGTCACTAATTCCCCACAGGATTCCATCCCTGTCCTCATATGTGAAAGAGATATGGGCCGTATAACCGTTCTCCCAGACAGCCACAGGCTCAGGCACCTCCGGACTCACATAGAGGATGACTTTGCCGTCAGGGCCGTTGGCAGTGAACACGCGGTTCACATAGGTGCATTCCGCGGAATGTTCGCTGTAGAACGAATCCATTGGCTCCCAGATCATGTCCGCTTTCACCGACATCGCGCCAAACATGCAGCAAAGGGTCGCCGCTGCCGCAGAAAAGATTTTCTTCCAGATTTTCATATTGCCTCCCTATTTTCTTGTATATCCTCTCAGTATCTCCATACCGAGAGACCGATTATCACGCTGCTTTTCGGAACTCCTTGGGGTCGATTCCCCCGCTTTTCCAGATGCCTTTCTGCCCAAAGTCTGATTCTGTTTCCTGAAATGCTCAGAGCCTTTCGCCCTGCCTCTGTCATGGCTCTGCACTCTGCGCCCAGGCATCCTCTCATTCGGAATCATTGGCGGAGCAATTCCAGCCACAGCATCAGCATGTGGAACCAGGTCTGTCTCTTCACCGCCATCGCCAAGATTCCCAGCAGCCAGGAACATACGTTTGTAGTGACTGCAAGGGCCATCGGATGTCCTATCCGCCAGCCGCTTTTCCCTGAAAAACTCCGATAGACATAAGCTTCCACGGCCACTGCCCCGGCCTCCACAACCAGCTGCACCGGCCACGCCAGGAAAAACGGCAGATACACTTTCCCCAGCCAGCACAGCAGCACGGCAAGCGGATTGGTCAGCAGATTCACCAGCATCACCAGCGCCAGCACCCGCCCGGGATGGGCGAACAGAACATCCTCCGGCAGCCTGCCTTTTCTCGCCAGGCGAGTCCCTTTCCCCGCTGCGGCGCTTTCCACAGCGCTTTTCCCGGCCCAGCATCTCCGGAACAGAAAGGCCACCGCCAGTTCCACCACCATGGTAAGCGCCAGCGAAAAACCGAACATGTCCAGAAAATATTTTCCCACTTACTCCCTCCTTCCCATCCCGGCCGCCAGCAACAGCAAAGACAATATGCTCCCCCCACAGCCCAGCACATTTCCGTTTCCAACCGCCAGCCCGAAATACACGGGCAAAAAACCCAGGAACAGGGCAAAGGTCAGAAAGCCGAAAGCAAATCCGGGCCTTCCGGGCATGCTGCAGACCAGCCAGTATAGCGTCACAGGCATGGTCATATTGAAGAGAAACAGAGCGGCAAGCCCCAGGGGCATGGCGGCGCAGCCTAAGTAGCATACCGCCGCAAGCCCCAGGGAGACAATGGCCGTCTTCCTCATCCCATGCGCTGCCCCGGCGAATCCGCCTGCCATCTTCCCGCCAACCACGGCAAGCACGGCCAGGACGCCCGCCAACATCCCGGACTTCCAGGGCAGCGCCACCGCCATCCCGACGTAAGACCGCAGCGCCACCACCGCCAGGCAGCAGACGGCCACGATGATTCCGCTTTGGCCTGGCCCTCTTCCCGGCAGCCTTTTTCTGCTGTCCGCGGTTTCCGCGGATTCGTTTCCCATAAGATTCTCCAAAACAGGCCCCGGTAATTTAGCACCGGTCAGCCCGCCGTCCACCGCTGCGTTCGCGGCTGTCTCCCGCATCTTTGCATCGGTCGGCCTGCCGTCCGCCGCTTCGTTCCCAATCGTCTCCGGCACCTCTGCTGCCCGCCGGTTCTGCCCGGTGCCTGGCGCTTCCGTCCTTGCCGCCCCACGGCGTCCACAGCGCCAGGCCGCCAGGCACAGCAGCGCCATCAAGATACCGATTCCTCCCGTCCATGCCAATCCCGTGCCCGTTCCCGCAATCTGCGTGCCCAAAAACAGCCCCAGAGCCCCCGGTGCCACGAACACGCCCAGTCCCCTGCCCCGCCAGCCCCGGGCACGATCCTCCCGAATCACGCCTACGCCCCCGCCTACATGGAACAGGGCATTGCCGATTCCCAGCACCGCCGGATGGGTGACAGCGCCCGCCAGCGTACACAGCACGCCTGTCCCCGCCATCAGACAGGCAAAGTCCCGCCAGCCCCTTTCCCTCTCCTGCAAAGAATCCAGCACCACCCCAAAGGGCATCTGCAGCGCGAACGCGCAGAAATTATATACCAATATGTAAAAATATCCGTCCTCCCGGCCCAGGAAACTGCCGAACATGGCCAAAGCGCACACGCCGTCCACCAGCAGATGCAGCACGGAATAAAAAAACGTCATTCCTTTCCCCTCTCCCATCCAACAGTCCCTCCAGGCCCCAGACTCCAGCCCCCATAGGGCTCATGCCCCAAATTCCGCTTCCCACAGCCATCCAAAACGGTGATTGCCATTTTCGCTTCGGCATCCATGGCCGGATTGTACTGGCTCCATTATAATATATAACGGCTTAGAAGTAAAATAGTTCCGCTCCGAAAACAATTCCCCGAAATTTTTCGAAATATTACCTCAAAAATACAGCGAACGCCTTGATATTATTTCAGACTGCGAATATAATATGGATAATCGAGGAAGGACATCCACGCAGATGTGACCGGTTTCCGTAAAATACTGAATGCTCTGAAAAGGGCATCCTGGACCGCGAGGGAGCAAGGAGTAACGGTAAATAGATAATCGTAAAACGCTAATGCATCTACAGAAGGAGAAATGAAACATGATTCTATTGATTGCAGGCGCATCCCATACGGGCAAGACCGCGCTGGCCCAGAAACTGCTGGAAAAATACCACTACCCCTACCTGTCCATCGACCACCTGAAGATGGGCCTGATCCGGAGCGGGTACACAGACCTGACGCCATCGGATGACAGCGAGCTGGTACCCTATCTGTGGCCCATCGTCAGAGAGATGGTCAAGACTGCCATCGAGAACCGCCAGAACCTCATCGTAGAGGGCTGTTACATCCCCTTTGACTGGAAAAAGGATTTCGAAGAGGAATACCTGAAGGAAATCCGCTACCTCTGCCTTGTCATGAGCAAATCATATATCGAAGAGCACTTTGCCGATATCAGAGCTTATGCAAATGTCATCGAAGAACGGCTGGACGATGAATATTGTACCATGGAAAACGTGCTTGAGGAGAATGCCTACAACCTTGAGATGTGCCGGAAATATGGCTGCGACTATCACCTGATTGACGGCAGTTATGACGTGTCCTTTGTACTATGAATTTGTATTATAACTCAGAAGCAGCTGTGATTGCCGCCCACATTTCTATGCTTCCACCAGTGCAGCCAATTATCTCCCGGAAATTGGAGAAATAAATTTTAAAATTTCCATAATCAATGAACCTTCCCCCTTTTCTCACGACTAAATCAATAGAACCGCCAGTCAGGAACTGCACCCCAGCTTCTGCCAGGCGGTTCCCCGAAAAAGCGCTTTTCAGGTGATACAAATGGAAGAAAAATATGATTTGACCAAATATGTTGACAGACTGTATTCAGCCGCATTGAACAAAGCCCGGGACGCCCATGTGGCGGAGGACATCGCCCAGGAGACCTTCCTGGCCGCTGTCAGCCAGCTTTCCCGTGGGAAGAAGCCCGACAACCTGTGGGCATGGCTCCTCACCATCCTCTCCAACAAGTACTGCGACTGGCTCCGGGAAAAGTACAACTACCCCCAGATAAGTTTCGATGAGCATCCTTTCGAGATTGCCCAGGAGCATATTGAGGACGACGATTCCGCCGAAAAGCTGGAAGCCGTCCGCCGGGAGCTTGGCTATCTGGCCCGGATCCACCGGGAGGTAATGGTACGTTTTTACATGCATGGGCATACGGTGGAACGGATTGCAAAAGACCTGCAGATACCCACGGGCACCGTAAAGAGCCGACTGAATATAGGAAGGCAGCATGTCAGAAAAGGAGTGACTGATATGGAAAACTATACGAAGCAAAGCTATGAGCCGGATATTCTGTGCCTTGCCTGTTCCGGCCAGGAGGGACTGCAGCACGAGCCGTTTTCCCTGGTACCCGATTCAGATAAACTGGCACAGAGCATCCTGATTCTTGCCTATCCCAAGCCCCTGACGGAGACGGAGCTGGCCAAAGCCCTTGGGGTTCCGGCGGCTTTCGTGGAGCCTGTGGTGGAGAAGCTGGTCGCAGGCGCATTGATGAAGCGGACGGAAGGCGGAAAAGCATATACGGATTTCATTATTTACACCATTAAGGACAGGATGGCCACTTTCGAAAAGCAGCTTGCCACAGTGGAGAACCATTTCACCCTGTTCTGGGAGGAAATGAAGCAAGGACTGGATTCCTTGCGGGAAAAGCCCTGGTATCAGCGCCAGTCAGAGCGGGCGCGGACAAAGCTGGAACTTCATTTCTGTGTGAAAACGCTGATGAATGCCCATATGTCCGTGCGGGATGAAGTGACCGGTCACATGCCCTTTTCGGAGTATCCTTACCGCAAGGACGGCGGACGGTGGATCGCCATGGGCATGCAGTACCCCGCCGGATACCGCCAGGAGGACTATGCCGGTCTCTGGAAATACGCAGTCAACGGAGAGGTAGGTTACTCAGAACAGAATTTCAGGGATATGAAATCTCTGGAAATATGGATTTACGGAACGTCCTTTGGCTCTTATCTGGATACGTATCAGGCACATGATTACGTAAAATGGTTCTATGAATTGTGGAGCGAGATTCCTACGGAAGAATCGGCAGTAAGTTCCCATGTGCTGCAGGATGCCGATGCTTTCATAAAGCAGGGATTCCTGCGCCGGGAGGATAAGCTGCGGCTGGATATTCCGGTGCTGAGCCGGACAGAGCATCAGGAGGAATGCACCTTGTCGTGGAGGTGCGCAGAACAAATAGCTGCCCGCACCCGGGATGTGCTGCTTTCTGTCTTCCAAAGCGGCTATGTAAAACTTCCGCCCCACCTGAAAAGCGTACCGAAATGGCAGCAGTATATGTACTGCGGCGACAGCGTTCCCATGATGGTGATTTACAGGGCCAGGGAGAAAGGGCTGTTCCTGGATGGCGTGGACTACCCGGTTCCCGCTTCGCTGCTGGTCTATGAAAAATGATGAAACCAACTTTTCCTTGACAAGGAATCCTTGCTACTATATACTTACAAAAACCTCTGCCTGCCGTGCCCTCCGCAGGCAGAGCCAATGAGGAAGAAACATAAGTCCAAAGGAGCCCGCCATGCCTAATATCATTCCCATCACAGATTTTTCCGCGCCGGAACTGGATGTCTATGCACGTCTTTCGGAGATACAGCTTTATCATTACCAGGAACCTGACAATGGGATTTTTATCGCGGAAAGCCCGAAGGTCATTGAGCGCGCCCTGGATCAGGGCTATGTTCCCGTTTCCATGCTGGTGGAGGAAAAAGATATCGCCGGACAGGCCAGCCAGATTATCGCCCGCTGTCAGGATATCCCTGTCTACACGGCCAACCTGGATGTGCTGACGCAGCTCACCGGATTCCATCTGACCCGGGGCATCCTGTGCGCCATGCGCCGCCGTGCCCTCCCTGCAGCCGAAGAGCTCTGCGCCCATGCCCGCCGCATCGCCGTGCTGGAGCGGGTCATGAATCCTACCAATGTAGGTGCCGTCTTCCGCTCCGCTGCCGCCCTGGGCATGGATGCCGTGCTGCTTACGCCCTCCTGCACCAATCCCCTGTACCGCCGCGCCATCCGGGTCAGCATGGGAACCGTCTTCCAGATTCCCTGGACGTTCCTCGGCCAGGAAGCGTCTGTGCCCGTTTTAAGGACACTGGGCTTTCAGACTGCCGCCATGGCGCTGAGCGGGCAGTCCGTAAGCATCGATGACCCCCGGCTTATGGCAGCGGACAAGCTGGCTGTCATCCTTGGTTCCGAAGGGGACGGCCTGGCGGCGGACACCATTGCGGACAGCGACTATACGGTGCGCATCCCCATGGCCCACGGGGTGGATTCCCTCAATGTGGCCGCGGCCAGCGCTGTGGCTTTCTGGCAGCTTGGACGCCGGCGCGCATAAACAAAAGCCGCCATGAGCTCGTATCAGTTATTTGTAGACTCCTCGAAGCGTGGAATCCGCATGGACGTGAAAGTCAAGTGATTTTAGGGCGGAAGTTTTATTATTCCGGCGTGCTTACGACGAAAAAGGTATTCCTGTAAAGCGGCATTTTCAGCATGGACGTATTCCACAGCTTCCGAAAACCCTTCACCGGAATTTTTCTGTTATAGCCCGTTCCTTGGCAGTTGGCCAGCTCCGCCAGGGACTCCGCTATGAAGATGCACTCCCGGTCAAATCCCACCACCGGGACATAGTGCAGCCATTTTCGATTCGGATAAGTCCTTATCAAAACGATGACGGGGGCTCCCTTGCTGACTTCGTTTTTCAAAGCCTCAAGGCTGCCAGTGCAATAGGTGCACGTAAGTCCATGCCCGGAAAGCAGTCTCCGAACGCCGCCAGGGTATACGGTGCCGTCCTTTCGTCTGCCGGTGATTTCCCGATATAGCTCCTCTCCTGTAGTCTCCCTGCCAAAATGCCGTAGAAGAAAGGCACAGGAATACGCGGAACATTCCATCCCGCTTTGAAAGTCGATTCTGTTCCCCTTTGAAAGATTCCGGCTCGAAATCAGGAACTCCGGCACCCGGCACTTCCCGGAAAGGCGCAGGCTGGGCAATCCCATCAGTATGATATCTATCGCTGTAATGATGATGAATGTATTTAAGGCCGTCAATAAGCAGAAGAAAACCATACCTTTCATGTTCTGTCTCCTTTTTCCTAAATCTGGCTTTTCACTTAATTTCAGTATATACGACTATCCGCGCAATGGCAACCTGAACTTTTCAGACCCGGAAGCGACGCTGCTCTCCTGTTTCATATTGCCATAAGTCAGCCCTTTGGAATTGATATATCTATTTGACTTATTGTAAAGTTCATGTATAATAAGGTAGATAATGAAAGCATCACCGTTCAGGAAAATGCGGGAGGAAGAGATGGATAGGATTAAATGTGCGGACAGGATGCAGAAAGTGCATTCCGATATCAGAGGGCCTTTATTCGTGGAAGCCATGGAAATGCAGCGCAAAGGAATTGAAATATTGAAGCTGAACACCGGCAATCCGGCGGCTTTTGGGTTCGGCCTGCCTAAAAGCATCGAAGACGCCCTTGTGGGACAGGAGGAAAAGGGTGTGGGATACTGCGATTTCATGGGGATGCCCCAGGCCAGGGAAGCCATCTGTAACTATGAAAAGGAAAAGGGAATCCGGGATATCACGCCGGAGGATGTCTTTATCGGAAACGGAGTCAGCGAGGTGGTCTCTTTTGCGCTGATGCCACTGCTGAATCCGGGGGACGAAGTGCTGGTTCCCACCCCCAGCTATTCCCTCTGGGGCAATTCCGTGTATCTGGCCAGCGGGAAAGCGGTCTTCTACGTATGTGACGAAAAAGCACACTGGTATCCTGATATCGCGGACATCCGCTCCAGGATAACGGACAGGACAAGGGCCATTGTGCTGATCAATCCCAACAATCCTACCGGCGTCCTGTATCCGGAGGAAATCCTGGCACAGATTGCGGAGATTGCAAGGGAGCATCATCTGTTGGTCTTCTCCGATGAAATTTATGACCGGCTGGTCATGGACGGGCTGCAGCACGTTTCTATTGCAGCGCTGGCGCCGGATCTGCCGGTGGTGACCATGAACGGTCTCTCCAAGTCCCATTGTCTCTGCGGGTACCGGTGCGGCTGGATGGTCATCAGCGGGCCGAAGTCTCTGACGGAGGAATACAGACAGGGAATCGTGCAGCTGACCTCCATGCGGCTTTGCTCCAATACTCTGGCGCAGCTGGTCATTCCGGCAGCGCTTGCGGATAGGGAGACCCCCGCGTCAATGGTCAGGCCGGGAGGCCGCATTTATGAGCAAAGGGCTGCCGCTTTGACCGAGCTGGACAAGATTGAGGGCCTGACTTATGTAAAGAATGACGCCGCCTTCTATCTCTTCCCGAGACTGGATGCCGGAAAATTCCATATCACGGACGACAGGAAGTTCGCCAGGGATTTACTGCACGCGACAGACATCCTGCTGGTACCGGGAAGCGGCTTCGACTGGCCGGAGCCGAACCATTTCCGGATTGTCATGCTGCCTGATGTGGACAAACTGAAGTCTGCCATGAGAAAAATGGGGGCATTCCTGGATGGTTATACCCAAGAACCATGAGCAACTATCCGTTTTTATCCAGAACAACTTTAGGTCTTTTGCAATCAACGATTTTATGCTATACTGGTTCGGATATGTCCACATACTTCATTTGAAAAGGCGGCCCGACGGCCGATACAGGAATCACAGATGATACAGAAGGAAAAGCTATCGCAGTTCTATTTTTCCCAATACAGGGACTGCGCCAAAAATGTAAAAAAGAAGAACAATGAGGGAAAGAAGACTTACGTGGAGCGCATCGACCGGCTGCTGGCCGAGATGAAGCAGGCGAAGGACGGCAAGATAAGCCAGGCCCATCTGGAGGAGTACCACAGGCAGATTCGGAACCTGGCCTATTTCGCGTTCAAGGAGAACAACCAGATCGCCATCATGAAGATCCGCGACCTGATGATGGACGAGCTGGTGCGCCTGGACACCACAATCCTGCGACAGGACGAGCAGGAGCTTGTGACGGCGAAGTTCCTGGAATTCCTGCGGACAGAGCAGAGCTTCGACATCTGCCAGAAAAGCCTGCGTTCCATCCTTTCCCGCTATATGAACGTGGAGCTGCGCAACCAGATCATCGGCATGGTTCCCACCAGGCCGGAGACGGAGTTCCCCGAGGCCCTGGAGATGCGCCGCAGATTCGTGCTCCACATCGGCCCCACCAACTGCGGCAAGACCTACCAGGCCCTGGAGCGGCTGAAACTGGCCCAAAAAGGGGTCTACCTGGGGCCCTTGCGCCTGCTGGCCCTGGAAGTCTACGAGAAGATGAAGGAAGCCCAGATTCCCTGCAGCATGCTCACCGGGGAAGAGCGCATCTATGAGGAGAACAGCCGCATCGTCTCCTCCACGGTGGAGATGCTGGACCTGGACCAGAAATATGACGTTGCCGTCATCGATGAAGCCCAGATGATTGCCGATTCCGACAGAGGGCACTCCTGGACCCGGGCCGTCCTGGGCGTGCAGGCGGAGGAAATCCATGTCTGCATGAGCGCTTCGGCAGAGGAGGTCATCACCCACCTGATCTCCCTGTGCGGGGATACCTTCGAGGTGAACCGATATGAGCGCAAGACAAGACTGCTCTGCGAGGATGAGGCCTTTTCCTTCCCCGATGACGTACAGGAAGGGGATGCCCTGATTGTGTTCACCAAAAGGATGGTGCTGGACATCGCCGGGCGGCTGGAGCGCAGCGGCGTCAAGGTCAGCGTGATCTACGGAAGCCTTCCCCCGGAGATCCGGCGCAGGCAGATTCAGCTTTTCGCCGAGGGGAAGACACGCATCGTGGTGTCCACGGACGCCATCGGCATGGGTCTGAACCTGCCGGTGCGGCGGATCGTGTTCGTGCAGACCAGCAAGTTCGACGGAAAGCACAACCGCCCCCTGACCACCTCCGAAATCCGCCAGATTGCCGGAAGAGCCGGGCGTTTCGGGCTCTATGACACCGGCTATGTGAACGCGGTAGGGCAGGACGGCCTTTCGTATATCAAAGAACGCTTTTGCGAAGACGAGCCGAAAGTGGACCATGTGAGCCTTGGCTTTCCCCAGATTCTTCTGGATATGGACGATCCGCTGGACGCGGTGATGACCATCTGGAAATCCGTGGAGATAGACCCGCCCTTCGAGAAGATCAGCGTCGAGGACGTGCTGTTTTTGTACGAGAGGGCCTACCGGGACAGGAAGGAAATCGACGGATTCGAGGACAAGCATATCCTGTACCGCATGCTGACCTGCTCCATCGATACCAGGAACCGGGACGTGGTGTCCCTGTGGCTGTATTACTGCAAGACGTACACGGCGGACGTGTCCCTGCATTTCCCGGCCCTGATCATGTGCTCCGACAGCGGCCTGATGCGCTATGAGACTTTCTACAAGCTGCTGGATCTGTATTACCAGTTCTCGGTGCGGCTGGGCAAGGAAGTGGACACCCTGCGGCTGGAGCGGGAGCGGGCCAAGACGGAAGATACCATCATGCGCTATCTGACCAAGGACAAGAAGATGTATATCCGCAAGTGCCAATACTGCGGGACGCCCCTGGCCCTGGAGACCTCCTTCGGCGTCTGCGACAATTGCTACGCCCAGATCCGCCGGGAGGGCAAGCCCGCTTCCATGTCTCCCCCCGGGAAAACCCGGGGCAAACGGATGGAACGCAGGCCCGGCAGCGCACCGGAAGCCGCCAGGCATCACAGGAGCCGCCATAAGAGACGGCATATATAACGATTCCCAGCGCCGCATACGGGCACTCCTCCCGGGAAGGCAGCGATGACACAATCCCGCTTTTCCGCAGCAGGACCGAACAGTACACTGAGAAAATGAAAAAAGGATTTTCCATGGATTTTTATCAGAAAATGGCTCTGGTCTGCAAAAGCATACCGCAAGGCCGGGTGGCCACATACGGGCAGATTGCCCTATTATGCGAAAAACCTAAAAACGCCCGCCAGGTGGGATACGGCCTGAAATGCGGCCTGGCCGGGGAGGATATCCCCGCCCACCGCATCGTCAACGCCAAAGGCCTGCTGGCTGGGGCGGCCTATTTCCACACCCCCGATATGCAGAAGCTCCTTCTGGAGGCGGAGGGCGTGGAAGTAAAACGGACCGACAGCGGCTGGCTGGTAGACCTGAAGCGCTTCGGCTGGAGGAACACCTTTCAGGAGGCGCTGGCGCTGCGGGAAGCCTTCCTCACAGAACCAGCAGATCGTTTTCATACAGTGTCCGCAGATCCATCTTCCGCTGACGATTCCCAAACAAGATGACCACCTGCTTCTCTCCCGCTTCCACCACCACCCCTTCCCCGAACTTCCGGTGCCGCACAATCAGCCCTTCCCCGATGGCAGCATGGAACTTTTGGTATTTCGCCTGGGCGAACAGTTCCTGTCGGAATGTGGACTTCTGGTTGATGCCGAATATGTGCAGCTCATCCTTCGCCCGCGTGATTCCCACGTAGAACAGGCGGCGCTCCTCCTCGTAGGCCTCCAATGCCTTTTCGTCCGCGCCTCTCTCCTCTGCCAGTCTGCCCGCCCAGTTCCCGCTCTCCGGCTTTCCCCTGGAGCCCACGGCTCTGCCGTCCCACGCCCCCAATCGTCCCGCCGGCAATCCGTCTCCCCTGTCCCCGGCTCCGGCACCCTGCGCCGCAGGCCAGGCTTCCGGCACGCTCTCCGGGAAGATGCCGTCCGCCACGTCCATCAGATAGACCCTGTGGTATTCCAGGCCTTTGCTGGCGTGGATGGTGGAAAGCAGGAACTGACAGTCCGCGTCAAAGGGCTTCTCCTCGATGATTCCCCGCAGCGCGTCCAGCCGCTCCACCAGTTTTCCCGGGGAGGGCTCATTCCGGGCGATGGCCTTCAGGATGAAAAATTTGCTCTCGCTCATGCCCGCCCGTCTCAGGTACTCCCGGTACCCCAGATCCTGGAGAATCCGTTCCAGGGCAGCCTCCGCCTGCAGGGTGAGAAGCCCCCGCAGCTGCGTCCGGACAGTCTTACAGCTGTACTGAGTCTTCTCCGGCAGATTTCCCCAGCGCAGGGCGGCATCCAGCACCTCTGTCCCTCTCTCCCTGGAGATATCACAGATGTGCAAGGCGCTCTGCTTGCTGAGATAGGTGGATATTTTATAGTAAATCCGCAGGAACAGCTCCGTGTCCCCGGGGCTCTCCGCGAATCGAATAATGTCCCGGACGTCCTGCACCACCCGATGGGTGAAAAAGGTCAGCTCCGCATTGCGGATCCGGTAGGGGATGCCCTCCCTCTCCAGCAGGTCCACCAGGGGAAGGGCGCTTTCATTGTCCCGGTAGAGGACAGCGGTCTGCACCCGGCAGTCCTTTGCCACTTTGGCCAGATAGCGGTACTGGGCGCTGCGGCTCTTCAGCCCGATCTCCCGGATGTCGTCCCCCGGCTCCCTGGCAGCCCTCATGTGCTTCTCATGGCGCAGAAGGTTCTTCCGGATAAAGGCGTCCGCCGCCTCCACGATTTTGGCATTGGAACGGAAATTCTCCTCCATCAGGAGCACCTTCGCCCCGGGATGCTCCTTCTCGAAAGCCAGCAGCGCCTGGGGGTATGCCGCCCGGAAGCCGTAGATGCTCTGATCCTCATCCCCCACCAGGAACAGGTTCTCCTGTCTGCCCGGGGACTGCGGGTTTGACCCCGGGGAGACTTCCGGGCTTCCGCCCCCAAGGAGCCGGATGATTGCGTGCTGGATTCTGGAGGTATCCTGGGCTTCGTCCACGCAGATGTGCGTATAGCGCCTTCGGAAATACTGAAATGTCTCGGGGCTTTTACGCAGAATCGTATATGCGTATATCATCTGGTCGTCATAGTCCATCCATCCCTGGGCGCGCAGTTCAGCACAATACGCCCTGTAGATATCCAAGATACGATATTCCGATGCTTTCTCCAGCTCCCTGATGCCCGCTTCGTCCAGCATCATGTTCTTGATATAAGTGATCAGGAGCCGGATGCCCTTCAGATCCCCCTCTGTGGCATAGCCGCCCTCGACCCGCTGATAGATGGCCGAAAGCAGGCTTAAGATGGCCTTCTCCTCCGTCACCAGCGCAAAGGAGCGCTTCCCGATCAGCTGCCCGTAGTATTGGATGACCTTGGCGCAGATGCCGTTGATCGTGCGGAACTCCATCCGGGCGCTCAGCTCTTCCCCGAAAAAGGACGCGAAGCGGGCCGCCATGTCCCTGGTGGCGGCCACCGTATAGGTCAGCGTCAGGATGTTCTCCGGCGCGATCCCCGCGCCATGGATCAGATACCCCAGCCTGGCCACCAGGACTGTGGTCTTGCCGCTGCCCGGGACCGCCAGCAGAAGGGTCGCCCCGTCCACCGCGCGGACTGCCTGTGCCTGCTGCCTGTTCAGGCGGATATGGAACGTTTCCTGAAATTCCTCGTATGTCATCATTCTGTCTTTCGTCTCTTCCCTGCTTATTTGGATTGTCTCCGGACGCACATGGAACTGATGGCCAGCCGTTCTATGCCGTGAATACGGAATGGTCTACAAATAACTGCTACGAGTTTAAAGCCGTTTTCCTTGTATTTCCGGGCTTTTTTCTAAAGAAGCTGCAGCAGTTATTTTCCGAGCGTTCCTTAGATTATTTTACCATAAACCTTCCACTTTTGACAGCCCTGAAATACTTCAATAACCTTTCTGTCCGTGGCTGTGCTCTCATATAAGTCCATACAGCCACGGAAATACTATTTGTGATAAAAGATGCGTCCTTTGCCCCGCATTCAATCATAGGAAGCTGCATTCGTTTCCTATAAACTATCTTTTATGCCGACACGACTATTTTCTGTTTTTTTGCTTTAGGAATTGTCGGAAAATAACTGATGCAACTTGTTTAGGAGAAAGCCCAGAAATACAACGAAAACGGCTATAAACTCGCATCAGTTATTTGTAGACAATTCCTTATTCTTCTTGGCTTCTTTTTCAAGCCTTGCAATTTTCTGTTCCAGTTGCTCTCTTGACATTTTCTTCACATCATCAGGAATGATGACCCTGTCATCCAAAAAATACGGTTCTGAATTACTCATGGTAACACCTCCCCAAAATCGATATCATAATTTTCCTTTAACTTTTCCAGCGTTTTCCACTGTGCTTCTTTCCGCAATCCCTTCACCAGGCATAAGGAAAACCGTGAACTTGCCGATAATCTATACAGGAGGAGGGATTGCGATGATGGATATGACTCAGATTCTATATTCCATGGAGAACACCATGAAGCTCCAGAACAGAGCCAGGGCAGAGAGAAGGGCCGCCAAGGCGGAACAGGAGAAAAAAGAATTCCTGGAGAAGCTGATGCGCGCCGAAGCCAGCAAGATAGAGCTGGACGGGCTTGCCTCCAAGGCGAAGGGCTCCGACGACGCTGTCCAGCGGGACCAGCTGATCGGTATGATGATGGCGGGATTCTAGCCGCCGTGTGCAGTTTTCTTCCGCTGCACGCGGCGGCTTCTCTGTGGGGTCTTATGACATGTACTCGCCGTTATAGCTTACAAGCGTGGCGTTGCTGACGCCTTCCAGGGCGCTCAGGCTGTTGACGAAGGAGGTGGCCGGATCCTTCATGCGGATCTCCGCGGTCAGCTCGATGCCGGAGGCGTTCACAGTCTTGGACTTTACCAGGAAGCGGGCCACCGACTTTTTCGCCAGGGCAAGGGCTTCTTCCTCCGCTTTCTCATTGCTGCAGTTGAGAATCAGGATGTAGGGGTTCTCATGTATCTTAAGGTTGGCGAACAGGACCAGGATAATCCCGATGATCACGGAACCCACCACCGCCAGTGGAATCATGCCCGCGCCGATGACAATGCCGATGGCGATGGCCCAGAATAAATACACGATTTCCAGCGGCTCTTTGATCGCCGCCCGGAAACGGACGATGGAAAGCGCACCTACCATACCAAGGGACAGCACCACATTGGAGGTCACCGCCATGATGACCAGCGTGGTCACAAGGGACAGACCTACCAGTGACAAAGCGAAGCCTGTGGAGTACATGACCCCGCTGAAGGTCTTCTTATAGACCAGAAAAATGAACAGCCCAATCAAAAGGGCGAACACCATGCCAATCAGGACATCGATTACCGCAAATTCCGTCACGTTGTCCAGAAAACTTGATTTGAAAATGTCGTTAAATGTCTTCATAACATATGCTCCTCTTATTCCAGATTTTATCATTCCAGTTCCAGATCCTTCATTCCAGTTCCAGCTGGTTCTCCGTTTTATTTCCCTTCCGGCTTAGGGACTGTTAGAAAATAACCGCTACAACTTCTGTAGGACAAAACCTTGAAGCACAAGGAAAACGGCTTTAAACTCATAACAGTTATTTGTAGACAATTCCTTATCCTCTGCCGCTCCGTTGGCATCACCCAAATCTCCTACAGGCCGCGTATTTGGAAAAAGCCTGCTGCCGGACCGCGCCGATCTGGATAATGTCCTCTATGATCCCCGGCAGAAACGCGTCGAATTTCACCTCCAGAATCATGTCTTGGGGATAATCGGTAGCGCTCACATCCGCCACCTGCTCCTCCAGGAACGTCCTGTGGTACAGGCTGGTCCGGATGCTGGAGTCGAAAGTGACCCGCACGTTCCCGGGGGCATAGATATAAGGCTCCCGCACATAGGACACCAGCACTCTGGGGCGCAGCAGCTGATAGTGCATCTTGCTGTAAAGCTCCTGCACCAGCGGCGACGCGTGCCCCCGCATCCAGTCCAGGTCCCCCGCCAGCAGCATCCGGCATTCCTCCTCCGTGATCCGCGCGTCGCATTTCATGCACAGGGCGTTGTCCTTGATCTTCTTCTCCAAAGTGATGAAGGAAAAATCGTCATTGTAATACCTTATCCTGAATTTCTCCCTCTTGGATGCTCCGTCCACCTTCTCCCGCAGCGCTTTATCCGCAAAATTGTCAAAATATATACTGCGTATCAGATATCTTCCATCCTCGCCCGTGTGGGGGTCCGTCTTCATGACCGCCCGCACCCGGCTTCGCAGCTCCAGGTATTGCGGATATCCGATCGAATATTTCAGCTCATGCCGAAAGCGCCCCTTCTGCTCCATCCCATTCCCTCCTTCTCTCTATTCGCTTTCATCCGTATTCCGTAAAGCTTTTCTCAGTATAAAGCCATTTCCTAAAATGTACTTGAAATAAATTGTGTCCTTTATCTGAATTCAAAGCCCCAGGGCACGTCCTCTCTTTCGATTCGCGAGTGCAAAACCGTCTATAGCACTACTTTAAACCGAATCTTCTTGCCGTCCATGCCCTTCACCTCAATCCTCCCGCCATGGCTCTCCGCAATGGCCTGGGCCATGGACAGGCCGATGCCCGTGCCCCCGGTCCGGGTGGACCTGGACTCGTCCACCCTGTAGAAACGGTCGAACAGCCGGTCCAGATCCAGGGCTGCCGGAAGCTCACAGGTATTGGACACCTCAATGCAGATTTTCCCCCGTCTGCGGTAGATGTCCAGGCGGATCTCCCCCTTTTCGTCGGAGTATTTCACCGCATTGTCCAGAAGGATGGACAGCATCCGCTGGATGGCGTTCCGGTCCCCGTTCAGGTCCAGGTTCTCCTCCACGTTCTGGCAATACTTCTTCCCCTCCGCCTTCGCCAGCACCGCGAAAGGCTCCGCTGTCTCCCACGCCGCCTCGTTCAGGGAGAAGACCCCCATCTCCGGGAAAGGCACCTCCTCGTCCAGCCTGGACAGGGCCACCAGGTCGCCCACCAGCCTGGACAGCCGCGCCGTCTGCTTCCGGATGTTCTCAATCCACTCGTCTCCCTCATGCTCCATGGCTGCGATGTCGGCGCTGGTGGCGATGGAGGCAATCGGCGTCTTCAGCTCATGCCCGGCATCCGTGATGAACCGCTTCTGCCGCTGGATGTTCTCCGCATAGGGCCTGATGGCATATCCCGAGAACAGCAGCACCAGCACGAATACCACCGCCAGGCTCACCAGCCCCACCACGGTGGATACGAAAAACAGTGCCCTTATGCTCTGCAAAGTGTTGGCGGCGTTCAGGAACAGGACCTTGGTCCCTATCCTGTCCCGGCTCACCAGATAGCGGTAATCGCCGTAATATCCCCTCACCTTCCCCCCTGCGAGAACTTCCCGGGCGTAGTCTATGACTGCCTCCTCCTCTTCCGCAGAAGAAAGATAGTCCCTGGAGACGAACCTGACGTTCCCCGCCGCGTCACAGTGGACAGCAAAAAAACGGGTCGGAAACGGTGTCTCCGACCTGCCTGCAGCCCCTTTTTCATACCCCAGAAGGTTTCTGGCCATCCTGTCCTGCATGGACGTGGCCTGGAAATAATTCGCCACATTGATCCCCACCAGCAGAATCAACAGCACCGCCCCGAAGGCGGCCATGGCGGCAAGGATGAACCTTCTCTGCATTTTTTTCAGCATCTGACTTCCTCCAACGAATATCCTGCCCCGCGCACTGTCCTGATCTCCACATGGCTTCCGATGGTCTTCAGCTTTCTGCGGACGAATCCGATGTAGGTCCAGACTACATTGATGTCTGCATTTGAGTCCTGTCCCCAGATCCTGTCCATCAGATGGTTGGCGGAAAAGACGAAATGCGGGTGCCTCAGGAACAGTTCCGCCAGCTGGAACTCCTTGTTGTTCAGCCGCACCGTCTCCTCCCCGCAGGTGAGCTCATACCGGTTGCAGTCCAGGCGCAGATCCCCGAAGGTCAGCAGCAGGTCCTCATACCGCCCGCTCCGGCGGGAAAGCGCCTTCACCCTGGCGATGAACTCTCTGCTGGCGAAGGGCTTCGGCAGATAGTCGTCCGCCCCGGCCTCCAGCCCCGCCACCCGGTCCTCGATCTCCGCCTTGGCCGTCAGCATCATCACCGGCACGTTGGATCCCCCTTTCCGGATGCAGTCCAGCACCTCCAGGCCGTCCTTCTTGGGCATCATGATGTCCAGCACCACCACATCGTATTCGGAGCTGCCAAAACGCCCCAGGGCCTCTTCCCCGTCATGGACGATGTCCACGGAGAACTTATTCCTCTCCAACAAATATTTCAGTCCCCTGGCAAGCTCTATCTCGTCCTCGGCAATCAATATCCGCATGGCACACCTCGTCCCACTTCCACACACATCGTCCCGGCCGGCACGCCCCTTCTCTGCACGCCCCAAATCGCACTATGCCAGCTCCCGCAAGCCCTTCCTGCACGACCCGAATCGCCCTACGCCAGCTCCCGCAGGCGCTTCCCGCACGGCCTAAGTCGCCCTACGCCAGCTCCCGCAGGCGCTTGCGCCGTTTCCCCACCAGGATGGCGATATAGATTCCCAGGAACCCCAAAATAATCGCCACCAGCACAATGGTCTCTCCCGGGCCCCCCATCTTGGCCTCAGCCCAGAGCTTGTCTATCAGCTTGCTGGTCTCCTCCGGCAGGTTCACGAACACCTGTGTGCGGGCCAGGGTCTCCTGGTCCGGGTAATAAATCGGGCTCTCCACCATCTCCGGATCCATATATTCCTTGGCCGCGGTCTCCGGGGTGGAATATCCCACGTAATCCATGTTCGCCCCGGCAATCTCCGGGTCGCAGAGGAAATTGATATACGCCTCCGCCTCCGCCTTGTGGCTGGAAGTGACAGGGATGCACATGGCGTCCACGAAATAATTGGTGCCCTCCTCCGGCACCACGTACCGGATGTTTTCATTATGTTCCACCAAAATGGCGGCATCTCCCGCGTAATAGGGCGCTATCCAGGCCTCCTCGCTCTCCATCTTGTCAAAGATGCGGTCCATGACATAGGCCTGCACCAGCGGCTTCTGCTGCTTCAGAAGGGCGGTGGCCTCCATCCAGTCCTCCTCCAGGGTGGTGTTCACCGACTGGCCCAGCAGAAACTGGGCGATGGCGAACGCGTCCCTGGGATTGTCGAACATCAGGATCTTCCCTGCGTATCGGTCGTCCCAGAGGGCAGTCCAGCTGGTGATCTCCTCCTGGATGTAATCCGTGTTATAGAACAGGCCAACCACCCCCCAGGTGTAGGGCACGGAATACCGGTTCTCCGGGTCGTATTCCGCATTCCGAAAGTCCTCGTCAATATACTGGTAGTTGGGGATATTGGAGAAATCCAGCTCCGCCAGCATGTTCTCATGAATCAGCTTGGACACCATGTAATCGGAGGGGATAATCACGTCATAGTCGGCCCCGCCACCCACCAGCTTGGAGTAAAGGGATTCGTTGCTGTCGAAGGTGGTGTAGTTGACGCGGATGCCGGTACGCCTGGTAAATTCCTCGTTCACATCCAGGGAGCCATCGGTGCCGTTGGCAATGTATTCCCCCCAGTTGTACACATTAATGGTGACGCCCCTGTCCCTGGCCGCTTCCTCTGCCTGAACCTGTCTGGCCGGTGCAAAGGACAGCAAAACCGCCATAGCCAGGCAGACGGCCCACGCTGCCCGACTTCTTCCAGGAAATGGACTCATGCCACGGAACCGGCTTCCTCTATGAAACACATCCTTTCCATAGGACGCATCCTTTCCCTGGGAAACACCTCCCCCATGGAACGCATTTCCTCTATTCATGGCACCTCACACCTCCTCCCTGGTCTGTTCGTCCCTGCCCTGATCCTTCACGTTGCGGACATTTATGATGATCAGCAACACCATCACCGCGCCGAACATCACCGTGGACAGAGCATTGATTTCCGGGCTGATGCGCTTGCGGGTCATGGAATAGATATAAATGGGCAGCGTCTGGGTGGTGCCGCTGGTGAAATAGCTGATCACGAAATCGTCTATGGAAAGGGTGAACGCCATGATCAGTCCCGTCACCACCCCGGGCATGATCTCCGGCAGCACCACCTTGAAGAAGGCCTTCACCGGCGGGCATCCCAGGTCCTGGGCCGCCTCATAGAGATTGGGATCCATCTGGCGCAGCTTGGGCAGCACGGACAGAATCACATAGGGCAGACAAAAGGTGATATGGGCCGCGAACAGGGACCCCATCCCCAGGCTCCGCCCCCCGAACACCCTTACCGCGGACACGAACAGCAGCATCAGCGAAACCCCTGTGACAATCTCCGGATTCACCATGGGGAAATTGGTGATATTCATCATGATGCGCCTGGGCAACCGCTTCATGCCGTTGATCCCAATGGCTGCCACCGTGCCCAGAACCGTGGACACCGCCGCCGAGACCACCGCAATCAGCAGCGTGTTGCGCAGAGCCTCCATGATCAGCCGGTCCTCGAACAGCTTCCGATACCAGCGCAGGGAAAACCCGCCCCATACCACCCGGCTCCCCGTATCCGTATCGTTGAAAGAGAACACGATCAGCACCAAAATCGGCGCGTACAAAAAGAGGAATATGAGAAAGGCATAAATACGCCCGCCAGCCTTTTTCACAGCAGCATCCCTCCTCTCTCGTTCGCTTCGCCGTCATCGAACTGGTTCATGATGCCCATGCAGATGAGGATAATCACCATCAGCACCAGAGACACCGCGGAGCCCAGGTTCGGATTGTAGGCGCTTCCCAGGAACTGCATGTCGATCAGGTCGCCGATCAGCAGATTGCCGCCGCCCCCCAGCATCTTCGAGATGATGAAGGTGCTCACCGCCGGCACGAACACCATGGTCACGCCGGAAATCACCCCCGGCATGCTCAGGGGCACCACCACCTTCAGGAAGACCTGCCTGCGGTTGGCTCCCAGGTCCTGGGCAGCCTCGATCACGCTGGCGTCAATCTTGGTCAGGACCGAGTACAGCGGCAGAATCATGTAGGGAATGTAATTGTAGACCATGCCCAGCACCACCGCCCCCGCCGTGTTGATCATATGTACCTTGGGCAGGCCCATGGCCGCCAGGGCCGAATTGATCAGGCCGTTGTCCTCCAGCAGCGTCATCCAGGCATAGGTCCGCAGCAGAAAGTTCATCCACATGGGCAGCATCACCAGCATCACCATCACATTCTGCCGCTTTGCGTTCATCTTGGCGATGATATAGGCAAAAGGGTACCCCAGCCCCAGAGACACCGCTGTGGCCACGGCTCCCAGCCAGATAGACCGCAGGAACACGTTGGAATACTGCCCCACGCTGAGAATGTTCTCCAAAGTGAAGCTGCCCGTTTTATCCGTAAACGCAAAATAACCCACCAAAAGCATAGGTAATACAATGAAAATCGTCATCCACACCGTGTACGGGGCGGAAAGGAGCTTGGAATCAGCTTTCATCGGCGGCGCCCTCCTTTCCCTCCAGCCCGGTGTTCCTGTCCTCGTCCATCTCGTCGCTGAAGGTGCTGTAGTCGCCGAACACGCCGGAATACTCGGACTTCTGCATGACATGGATGTCGTTGGGGGTGAGTTCCAGGCCGATGTGGTCTCCCACCTGGCGGCATTCCGTGGACTGTATCATCCACTTAAAGCCCGCCACGTCCACGATGATCTCATAGTGCACCCCTTTGAAGGTGACCGCCGTCACATCGCCGATGATCAGAGTGGAATCCGGCTTCACCACCTTGATGTCCTCCGGCCTTATCACCACGTCCACGGGCGTGTTCTTCCCGAAGCCGCTGTCCAGGCAGCGGAAGGTGTGCCCCGCGACCTTCACCGAATAGTCTTCCAGCATGACGCCGTCCAGGATGTTGGACTCCCCGATGAAGTCCGCCACAAAGGCATTCCTGGGCTCATTGTAGATATCCGTGGGCGAGCCGATCTGCTGGATCACGCCGCCGTCCATCACCACCACCGTGTCGGACATGGACAGGGCCTCCTCCTGGTCGTGGGTGACGAACACGAAGGTGATGCCTGTGCATTGCTGTATCTTCTTCAGCTCGGCCTGCATGTCCTTGCGCAGCTTCAGGTCCAGGGCCCCCAGGGGCTCGTCCAGCAGCAGGACCTTCGGCTCGTTGGCCAGGGCCCGGGCGATGGCCACCCGCTGCTGCTGCCCGCCGGAAAGCTGGCCTACGCCTCTGTGGGCATAGCCCGTCAGGTTCACCATGGCCAGCATCTCCTGTACCGTGCCCTTGATCTCCTTTTCGCCCCGGCCCTTGAGGCGCATGCCGAAGGCGATGTTCTCGTACACGTTCAGATGGGGGAACAGGGCGTATTTCTGGAAAATCGTGTTCACCTCCCGCTTGTGGGGCGGCAGATCCGTGATATTTTTATCGTTAAAAAACACATCCCCCGCGTCCGGCCGGATGAACCCGGCGATGGTGCGCAGGACCGTGGTCTTGCCGCAGCCCGAGGGGCCCAGGAGGGTGACGAACTCCCCGTCATGTATCTCCAGGTTGAAGCCACCCAGCACCTGCTCCCCGTCGTAGGAGACGGTGATGTCTTTTAGGGAAATTATGGTATCTTTCAAGTATTGCATCTCCTTTGTGGCGGCACCCGCACAGCGCCGTGATAAGCGGCTCCCGCAATCCTCCGAAATTCTTCCGGGATACGACTTTTTTCGCAGGCGCACGCAATGAATTATACTGCACACCGGTTAAATTTGCAGTGTAATCCGACTGCGGACCGCCAGCCAAGTACTTTCCCGGAGACACCACTGTAAATCCTGGCGGTCTGCAGTATAACTATACGGGATAGCGACAGGTTTGTCAATCGGTTCCGCCCATTTTCCCGGAAGGCCAGGGGAGGCCCTGTCAGGGCAAAACAGGCAGGACGCGAGAGTTACGCCCCCTCACTCCGTGGGCGGCGCGGCCTTCCGGGTCTGCCCTATCGATACCACTGCCTCTGCAGCTCATACATGGTCCTGTATTCCCCCTCAGCCGCAATCAGCTCGCCGTGGCTGCCGTCCTGCACAATCCGCCCGTCCTTGATGACCAGGATCCTGTCCGCGATCTGCGCGGAGGCCAGCCGGTGCGTCACTATGACGGAGGTGCAGTTCCGGGACAATTCGCCGAATTCCTCATACAGATATTTCTCCTCCAGCGCATCTATGGCAGCCGTAGGCTCGTCCAGAATCAAGAGGCTGTTGTTCCTGTAGATTCCTCTCGCGATCGCGATCCGCTGCCATTGGCCTCCGGAAACCTCCGCCCCTCCGAACTCCCTTCCCAGCATGCCGTCCATGCCGCCGGCCCACCCGGGGACTACGCCGACCTCCTTACAGATCCGGCTCAGCTTCTCCTCGGACTTACGGCCATCCATGTCGCTGATCCTGATGTTCTCACCCAGAGACATGTGATAGCGGCAGAACTTCTGAAAGACCGCGGATATCCCGCTGCCGATCCGCCCGGCGCCTCTCTGCACTTCCCCATAAGAGACCGTTCCCTCTGTGGGGGAATATAATCCCGCAATGATATGGCACAGCGTGCTCTTCCCGCTTCCGTTTTCCCCTACCAGGGCGACTGTCTGTCCCCAGGGAATCCGCAGATTGATATCCGAGAGCGCCAGCTTCTGTTCCCCTGCCTCCGGCTGCGGATATGCAAAGGACACATGATCCAATCGTATCTCAAATCTTTCGGGCAGTTCTGTCTGCTCCCGTTCCCCCGCATCCTCCTTTATGAATGCAAGATAGTTCTTCACTGTGGCCATGTTCTCTATGGCGATTGCCAGGCGCTCGGATATCACCTCGTCCATGAACCCGTAAAACTCGCGAAGCGCGGCAAACACCGCCGCAAAGGCCCCCACGGATATGACGTCCGTCAGGACATAATGAACCAGCATCCCGATGATGGCGCCATAAGCCGCCACAGTCAGGACATTGATACAGAGATTGATTTTTTCTTTCCGGACCTGCATGCGGAAATGGAGCCGGTTCAGCCTCTTCAGCATCTTATCGTACCTGTCGAAGAAGGAGCCGCCGCATCCCCACAGGCGGGTTTCCTTATAATACGCCTTTCCGATGATGCAGTCCGCATAGTATTCCATCTTTCTCCGGACAGGCGCAGCCTCGTTCTCCAGATGCTCGAAGGATATCATGTGGAGCAGCCTGGCTGCCACATTGGGCACGAAGATGATCGCTGTGCAGACACTGAGGACAGGCGCCAGAGAAAACAAATACCAGCTCATCATGACAAAATAAAAAACATAAAAGAATACAAGGTCTAAAATGGTAGTGCTTACCCAGAACACGCCTTCCGAGCCAAGGACGGCTTTTTCGATCCGGTCCAGTTCATCCGCATGCTCAAAGGCGATCGCCTCTTTCCTGTCGATCGTCCTGAATAAGATGCCATTGGTCTCCTTTAGGACCTTTTGGTTCAGAATCTGCCCGTAACAGTTTGCAACGCCATTCATGGTCTGCGCAAAGGCATAGGCGGCTCCCAGCAGCAATATCCTGATGGCAAGCGCTGGAATCGAGCCCTGGTTTTCTGAAATCCCGTCAAAAAGATACTGCACGCTCATCACCTGCAAGACCCAGGACACGCCGTGCAGCATCTGTAATATCGCATATAGGATGATGCTTTTGGGGAACATTTTATACAAAAGCCGGATTCCCACCAGATTGTTGTACAGAAAATTTTTATGCCTCATACCAGCACCTCTGACTTTCGAACATCTCCCTGTAAAGCCCGTTCTCCAATCCTGTCAGAGCCTTATGGGTTCCCTGCTCCATGATCCTGCCCTGGTCTAACACCAGGATCTCGTCTGCCATGCGTGCAGCGCCCAGCCTGTGCGTGATTAAAATCGTGAGCGAATCCTCCGCTCCCATTGTGGCCCGCCGGAACGTCTCGTACACCTTTGCCTCGCTCTTCGGATCCAGCGCTGCCGTAGGCTCGTCCAGGATATTGACGGGCGCTTCGCTGTACAAGAGCCTCGCGATCGCCAGCTTCTGCCACTGGCCCCCGGACAGGTCCACGCCGTCCTTATCCAATTTTCCCAGCTTGCTGTCCAACCCCCATGGCAGCTCCTGTACACAGGGCTCCAGCTCCAGTTTTTCTATGATCCGCCCCAGCAGCCGCTCCTTTTCCTCATTGACATTTCCCACGGAAATGTTGTCCCGAAAGGACAGGGCGTATCTGGCGAAATCCTGGAACACCACGGAGAACATCCACTTCAGCTCCCCGTATCGGTACTCCCGCAGATTCCTTCCATTGATCAGGATCTGCCCCTCATACTCTTCATACAATCCGGTCAGCAGCTTCGTCAGCGTGGATTTCCCCGCGCCGTTCCTGCCCACCACCGCATAGCATTTGTCTCCCTGGAGCGCAAAGGAGCAGTCCTTCAGCACGTACTCCTCCCTTCCCGGATATCGGAAAGATACCTTCCGGAATTCAATCGTCTCCACCCGAAATCCCGGGATTTTCCGTGGTTCCACAATGGCGTCCGCCTTCTCCTCCATGCCCAGAAAAGCGCTCACATCCTTCAGATACGCGTTCAAGTTCGCAGCCCCCTGCATAATGCCCGCCAGATTCCACGACATGCCCTGGACAAGATTCAAAACGGAAGTCACAAGGCCTACATATAATCCGTTCGACAGCTTTCCGCTGCCCAAAGCAGGCAGGAGCAGCAGCATAATGATCACCGCGAGCACCACCATCGTCAGCGAGCCGCTTTTCATATTGGCATATCTTTTCTTCAGGATGACGGCCTCCCTCTGATTCGCATAATCGCTGAGGCTGTCGTACTCCTTCGCTATCTGCCCGGAATAGCCGAACATCGTCCGCTCTTTTGCGTGGTCCCTGTCAGACAGGATCCTCGCCAGATATTGATATCGTCTTTTGACCTCTACCGCGTCCTTTTGCAGGACATAATTCTGCTTCCCTGTCCTGTATGCCAGGTAGAAAAGGGGAACGCTCACCAAAAGGATCGCCCCGCCGCTCAGGACGCTGGCCTGCATGACAATGCCCATAAGGGCTACGCATTTTACCACCAACTCAATTCCGTTACAGACTGTACGGTAGCCAGTCCAGAAGCGGTTCTCCACCTTTTCGCAGACACGGTATATCAATGCGCAGGACTGGTTATCCTCTATGTATCTGTATTGCAGCGCGGCCTGTTTTCTCATGAACCGGTTCCTCAGCACGGCCTTTAAACGGTTCTGCGCGGATGCGTCGATCAGATTGGTGACGGAGGGAATCATCTGCTTAAATATCACGATTCCAAGCAATATCATAAGAGGCGCCAATACCATATGGACTTCCAGCGCAACGCCATATGTCCCTTCCACGCGGTTCACGAATTCCGCGATTGCAAGCGTCTGTGCCGTTGGCAGAAAGGCATTGACCAAGGCGGCCAGCAAAAGATATCCCGCATGAAAGGGTATGATTTTTGTCATGTCCCCCAGGAATGTCAAAATATTGTATGTCTGTTTTTTCGAGTCTTTCATATCGTTTTATCATCCAATTTCCGGTCTTTATCTGTTATACTGCCTATAGTCAAATTATAGCACAGCATGTGGAAAAGTCCATATCAAAATGGAGGCTCCCTGGCAAAGCCCTGCAGCACAGGGGCTTTCATAGTTGAACCCCCTTTCAGTTTATGATAAAATTTTTCATAAAGGCAGACAGCAAGAGCGGAATGCGGGCAATCGCTCAAGCAGACTTTTACTATACCGGGAAGGGAAGAGCAAAAATGAATACCGAATCAAAAAACACACTGAAAAAATCAGCCGGCAGCCTGTTCACGGCGGGACTTGCCGTCTGTGTGGGTTCCGGTCTGGGCATCCTTTATCTGGAGTGCATAAGGCGTCTGGCGGACAGTGTCTTAACGAAAAATACGGGCAGGCTCTGGGGCATATTCGCAGTATTTTCAGCGAGCCTGCTCCTGTCGGCGCTGCTTCTGTGCGTCCGGAACAGCAAAACTTTGACTATAAAGCAGAAGCTGATAGAATCCCTGGAGCAAAAAGCCATGGACATTTGGCTCGGCTCCAATTATAGAAACAGGGAAAATACCGAGAAAATGCTGCCCATTATCCGAAATGATATTTTTACATATTCCGAGCAGCTTTCAGGATTTCTACTTAAAACAGCAGGAACTGCTGTATCCGTGATTCTGACAAGTATCTATGTCTTCCTGATCGAGCCCTGGCTTTTGGCCCTGACCCTTTTCCTGTCCCTGGCGGCCATCTCAATCAGCGCCTACAGGGGGCAAAAGCTGCCGGAGCAGAATGAAAAGCTTTATTTTCACATGGGTGCGATCTATAACCACAATGCGGAGCTGGTGCGGAACCGGGAAGCCGCCTATGCCCTCAATGGTGAACGGGTAATCGAGCCCTATCAAAAAGAAATCGCCGACTATAAAATCGACCAGGCAAAAATTTTAGGCACCATGACAATGCAGAGGATATTAGGCTCGGCAAACACCATTTTGAACACCTGCGCCATACTGATCATCGGGGGATATGGGGTTTCCAAGGGCAGCATCGGAATCAGCGATTTCATTGTGCTCTTGGCGGCTGTGGGGTCTTTGACCAACACCCTGTATCAAGTTCCCGCCTGTATTTCCGAGTATCAGCAGCTTAAGGGCATGGACGGCAGGATAAGCGCCCTGTTGACTCCGCAAGTCAAAACCGCCCGGGGAGTTGAAGATATACATAAAATCGATTCCATTTCCGCACAAAATCTGAGCTTTTCCTATGAAAATGGAAGCGGGGAATCCCAGGGAAAAAATCTCTTTGAAGGCTTGAACATAGACTTAAAATCAGGGGAATGCCTGATATTAAATGGAGCGTCAGGCTGCGGCAAATCCACGCTGCTGAAAATCTTTGCAGATATCCTAAAAGGCTATGGCGGGACTATCCTCTGTGGCGGTAAAAATCTGAGGGACGTTAAGGAAAACGCCTTTTGGAATCGGATTTTATATCTGAGCCAGGAGCCTCAGCTTATTTCAGGCACGATCAAAGAAAATATCACAATGTTCCAGGATGCGGATGAAAGGAAGCTCAACCACGCATTGGTACAGGCGGGATTGGTAAGCCTTATCCCCAAGCTTCAAGCCGGGGTAGACACCCCTGTCTCCATGCTGAATCTATCCTCAGGAGAGCAGCAGAGGATATGTCTTGCCAGGGCTTTTTACGGGGATTATGACGTGATCATTTCCGATGAAAGCTTCTCCGCAATAGACCCTGACTCGCGAGGGGAGATATTCGGAAAGCTCCTTGCACAGCTCAGGGAAAAGTCCCAGATACTGATCATGTCCTCGCATACGGCTTTTGAGCATAGCGCCCAGGACAGCGTAAAAATTCTCAATATGGGAGGAAAAGAAGAATGAAAATGTTGGAGCGACTGAGGGCCACAGCCATAATCCTGAAACATCATAAGCTGAAATTCGCGGCTTTGCTGATGGTATTTTCATTGACATCCTTCGCGCTGCCTTTGGCTGCGCCCTTTATGATACAGTCTATCATGGGCAGCATAGAAAGCGGTGCGAGCGCAACTCCATGGATGGTTTTTATACTGATTCTGGCAGCCTTATTCCTGCTCACCTTGGATTACCTAGTGAATGTATACGGAAATGTGATGTGCGCAAACCTTATTTATAGAGGCTCAGCGGACTTGTACAAGGATCTGTTCGCGCTGCCCTACGGGGAAAGGGAATCAAAATACAATGAGGAAGATTTGCTCCAGAATATTACCGCATTTACCGATTCCGCGCTCTCCTTATGGGTTATGATGATCAGCTTTGCCATCAGTGTGATCGTAATGGGCGTTCTGTTGATTTTGTCGGCTCATGTCCATTATACGGTCTCCCTTTTTGTCTTGGCCCACATCGCCATCACCATTTTTGCAGGCAAAAAAATCAATGACATCTCCGAAAAATATGCCGCCCGGCTCCAGGACTTTGAAGCTGAAAAAAACAAGAATATCGAGGAGCTTATGTATCAGGCGGATTTCATCAATATGAACGGCCTGCAGAGCATCATGAAAAGCCGTTTCGACCAGACCAGAAAAGATATTTTCCGTGTCCAGACCGAACAGTTGAAACAGAATAATCTCTATACTTCCCTGCAGAGAGTCATCAGCGAACTGGTAAGCGGATTTATTTACCCTGTTCTGGGATTTTTGCCCGGCAGCGGAAAAATATCAGGAGGAAATCTGGCTTCCGTTAAAAGCATCATTGAAGAGTCGGAAAAGCAGACCCAGAATATGCAGCAGATGGCGGCTTATATTCCCTATAATACCGTACCGATCGACAATGGCAAGGCGCTTTTTGGCCTGAAAAGGGAAGCAAAATCTGAAAATCCTGACAATAGCTGCGCCCTGGCCATCGACAAATTATGCTTTGAAGCGGAGGGCAGAAGAATCCTTTCGGATATCAGTTTCAGCGTAAAAGAAGGGGAGCATATCGCGATAACGGGGGAAAACGGCAGCGGAAAATCCACATTGTTCCGCTGCATCATGGGGATGTATGCTCCCACGTCCGGCAGTATAACATTGTTCGGTAAATCCCCCGCAAATGATGCGGAATATTTGAGGGAAAATGGGATTTTTTCCTATATGCCCGCCGCTTCCCAGCTTTACGAAACTACCGTTGACGATAATATCCTGATGGGCAGCTTCAGCGAGATAAGCCTGGAGAAAATTAAAAATGCCACTGGGGTCTCTGATTTTTCAGGCAGCGATATCTCTTCCGTATCCCAGCTTTCAGGAGGGGAACAGCAGAGGGTGAATGCCGCCAGAGCCTTTTCCAACAGCAATGCGAAAATCATTCTCCTGGACGAGCCTACAGCGTCCTTGGACGGAGAACATGCCGAGAAGCTGATGCGCTATATAAGAAGCTGCAGGGCTACTGTTATCTATACGACGCACCGTGCGGAAGAAGCTGCGTTTGCCGACAGGGTCATTCGGATGTGACTTTTTTCCAGGCTTTGCGGCTGTCACCGCCATATACGCATTTGCTGATGGCATCAAAGCCCGCCTGGGTTCCGGTTTCCTCCCTCCGGATCCGGAACCGGGGCTTATGGGGCGCTGCCAGACATGCGATAAGGATGACTCCCCGGCAGCCAATGTTTGAAGACATTCCCGTCATACCATGGCGGATGGAGGGAAACCGGCAACCTGCACCATGCACTTCTTCTTATGGCAGGCAATCCCATATTTCAGGATCCGCTCCATGCCATCCTCCAGCAGTGAGGCCACATACCCCATGTCGTCTATCTGCGCCATTGCCTCCCGGCATCCTTTCTCAAAGTTCCCGTTCTCCGCGTACTTGACCTCTATGACGATTCCCAGGCCGTCCTCTTCCAGCTCCACCAGGATATCGCTGTATCCGTCGCCGGACTCGACGTTGGAGGCCACGACCCAGTCCTCCCTGTGAGCCAGCAGGCCAAGGAGGATTCCATGGTAGAAGTTCTCCTTCTTTGCGGTTTTCACGGCTGTATCGCGGATGCTGATGGTCTTGCGCAGATAGGCGTTGAACTGCCTTTCTACCGCCTCGGCATCCCCCTGGGGGAATGCGTCGCAGAAAGCATCCAGCCTGGGCGCGTCCTTCCGTGCCTCCTCCTGGAACCACTCCTGTATCTGTTCCTCGAATATCTGCCGAATCTCCTGGTTCGGAATGGCAAGCCGATATACATCGGCCGCATCCGCGCCTGAGCCCCTCTGGGTCAGGTAGCCTGTGGTGAAGAGCACGCTCCACAGATTGTCTATGTTGTCATACAGCTCCCGGTAGGTCAGTTCCTGGCGGATGCGGTGGGTGACCGTCTCCCCGGCTACCAGGGCTTCTATCTCGCGCCTTGTGCTGGGCGTCGCCATCCGGATGAATTTCCGGATGATGTCGTTCCCGCTGGTGTTGATCCAGTAGGCTCTGGGAAAAGCCGCCGGTTCTGTGCGCAGCAAATCCACATAGTTGATAACGTCCCATGGACAGTACACCTCTGTGTTCCCAAAGCGGTATCCGTCATACCATTTCCGAATCGTCTCAAATTTATCTTCCAAATGATAGTATCCCAGCAACTGTCTCACATCTTCGGAGGTAAAGCCGAACCGGGACGCGAACCTGACATCTGTGACAGAAAATACATTCAGATTGTTCAGGCCTGTAAAAATACTCTCTTTTGCGATACGAAGGCATCCCGTCAGCACGGCGAACTGCAGACTGTCATTGGTCTTCAGCGCCGTGCCGAACAGGTTCCGGATAAGAGTGACCATCTCGTCATAATAGCCGCAGTGCCGGGCCTTGTCCAGAGGCACATCGTATTCGTCAATCAGTAGGATTACCTTCTGGCCATAATGCTTTCGGAGCAGCTTCGACAAGGTATAGAGACTGTCTGCAAGCATGTCGTCCGACATGGAGAACTTCTGGCGCCCAGCGGAATCCAATGCTGCCAGTTGCCTGTAGCTTTCCTTTTCATCCTCCGACAGTCTCGGGCTCTCTTTCAGAAAAAGGAACCGCATGGCTTCATTCCCGATGACAGTGCGCAGCATGGCCTTCGCCCCAAGGAAGTCCATGGCGCTCACGCCTTTCAGGGTAATCGAGATTACAGGGAATCTGCCCATGTATTTTTCGCAGTAGTCTGTAGCCCTGCTGATTTCCAGTCCTTCAAACAGCTCGCTCCTGCACCCGCATTCGAAAAAACAGCGGAGCATATTCGCTTTACGGTGATAAGGAAGTATAGAAACTAACTTATCATCAACGCTGACAAACAGGGTGCAAGCAAGAACAGAGAACACATCACTTTCATTAGTGGTCGGTTCTCTGCTTTTTGTTACGCAATAGAACGCTGTTTTTGAGGGTAGGGATATAAAATATCGTCTAAGTGTTTTCCATGCTCTGAAAGCCGCATAAATCAAGGACTTTTTAACCTCTACTGCGTAACATACCTACCCAAGAAAGCATTAGTTTTATAAAGCGATTGGATTAGACGGATTTTGAACACCGTAACAACTCCCGGTGTTGGATTATCCGATATTGGATTTTCCGACACCGGGTTATCCGACATCGGAAAATCCAACGCAATTAAATAAAGATATAACTAACTAAAGAAAAACCAAATACAGACTTAATCAAATATCTATTCCTTTCCTATCCTTTCCCCTAACCCCTTTCCTTTGAAGCACAATATAGTGACAGAGCTGCAAGAATGGAAAAGAATGGAACGGAAACGGCAGTATAAAGAAATATTGTTTACTATGTTACGCAATAGAACACCGTTTTTAAGGGTAGGAGTATAAAACCCTTACCCTTGTCCTTATCGCCGCTGTAATGCGCTTAAATCAAGCGAGAAACACCCTCTATCGTGTAACAATCATTCCATACTGGATTGAGGGCGAAAGCAGTCTACTGATTTCGTCCTCTTGACTGCCCATTAGCAAAGGCGGGAAAAGCTGTCAAGG
>OFFK01000464.1_pt1 | contig 35747 bp, 32 predicted proteins | sample 1521361 | NCBI WGS metagenome assembly OFFK01 (sample SAMEA3504096, study PRJEB24116) | mouse gut metagenome | biome: mouse gut; feature: mouse-associated habitat; material: faeces | place: Denmark | collected 2011 | reverse complement strand
GGCGGTTTGGATACGACTGCTATTATCCCTTGGCTGAAGGAAAATTACGATTACGAAGTGATCTGCTGCTGCATTGACTGCGGACAGGAGGAAGAACTGGACGGTCTTGAGGAACGTGCAAAATTATCCGGCGCGACCAAGCTATACATCGAAAATATCATCGACGAGTTCTGTGATGATTACATCATGCCATGCGTAAAAGCAGGCGCTGTATATGAAAATAAATACCTGTTGGGAACCTCTATGGCACGTCCGGTTATCGCAAAACGCCTGGTAGAAATCGCCCGCAAAGAAGGCGCTACTGCAATCTGCCACGGCGCTACCGGAAAAGGAAACGACCAAATTCGTTTTGAACTTGGCATAAAAGCGCTGGCTCCCGACCTGAAAATTATCGCCGCATGGCGCGATGACAAATGGAATATGGATTCCAGGGAATCTGAGATTGCATACTGTAAGGCACACGGCATCGACCTTCCGTTTTCTGCTGACAGCAGTTACAGCAGAGACCGCAATCTCTGGCATATCAGCCATGAAGGACTGGAACTGGAAGATCCCGCCTGCGAACCGAATTACGACCACCTGCTCGTCCTTGGCGTTTCTCCGGAAGCGGCGCCGGAAGAAGGCGAATATGTGACCATGACATTTGAAGAGGGCGTGCCTAAGTCCGTCAACGGCAAAGAAATGAAAGTTTCTGATATTATCCGTGAATTAAACCGTTTGGGCGGCAAACACGGCATCGGTATTGTTGATATCGTAGAAAACCGCGTGGTCGGCATGAAATCCCGCGGCGTCTATGAAACTCCGGGCGGAACCATTTTAATGGAAGCACAGCAGCAGCTGGAAGAGCTTGTACTGGACCGCGCTACCATGGAGACGAAAAAAGACATGGGAAACAAACTGGCACAGATCGTATATGAAGGAAAATGGTTTACGCCGCTGCGCGAAGCCGTCTGCGCATTTGTATCCTCTACCCAGAAATATGTCACCGGCGAAGTGAAGTTCAAGCTCTACAAGGGCAATATCATCAAGGCTGGGACAACCTCTCCTTTTACCCTGTATAACGAAAGCATCGCTTCCTTCACCACAGGCGATTTGTATGACCATCATGACGCGGAAGGCTTCATCAACCTGTTTGGGCTTTCCTGTAAGGTCAGGGCTATGAAGATGGCAGAACAGGGCGAAAAGATGTTCTAAGGCACGAAAGTACCGTGCCCAAGAACATCTACGGTTCGCCCTGGCGAAAAGATGTTCTAATGGTTCGACTCCCCTGTCCTTTGTCTTATGGGCATTTGGCAGGGGATTATCCTGAACAGCACTCTCTTCTGAATTTAAGTTAGGAGAACACATGGAGATATTACAGATTATCCCGATTGGTTATCTTGTCATTATCAATCTCATCGGTTTCGCTGTCATGGGCATAGATAAAAAAAGAGCCATCCGAGGTGCCTGGCGCATCTCGGAGGCTTCCTTATTCCTTACCGCGTTCCTGGGCGGCGCTCTGGGCTGCACCCTGGGCATGCGTCATTTCCGCCACAAGACCAAGCACTGGTACTTTAAATACGGCATGCCTGCTATTTTCGCGGTTCAAGTCTTCCTGGCTTTTTACATCTATACCTTATTCTCTGGAACATGATTCCGCAGCTACCCTGATTCAAGCCCAGCGTCTGCCGCTATCCCTGTCCTAAGCGGAAAACACTTCTGCCGCCACAAGCAGCTTAGGCATTGTCAAAACCACTGACAGCTTTTATAAATCCCAGAAGGGTACTTTTCCCAATGCTTGATTATCGCTTGCTGCGAGGAGCTTCATTCGGAGCCGGCATCATGTAGTGACGATGACCCCTCCGTCATTGGCGTACATGCTGCTGACTCCTCTGGTGTCCATGATGATGCATTCCCTGAACTTCACCTTTTCCAGAATCATCTGTTTTACCTGCTCCGCCCGCTCCGCCGCGTTGCAGTGGGTGATGATCAGCCGGCGCTCTGCCGCGTTCCTCACCTCGGACGCCGCCAGCTCCGCCATTCTGCTCAGAGCCTTCTTGATGCCGATAGTCTGGCTCTTCTGGATAATCTCCCCCTTGTTCGAGCCCATCACAGGCTTGATGTTCAGGGTAGACGCTACCAGCGCCTTCACGCCCGAGAGCCTGCCGTTTTTGCGCAGGGTCTCCAGATTGTCCAGCACGAAATAGGTATGGATGCTGTCCCGGAAGGCTTCGACCTTCTCCACGATCTTCTCAAAGGAGAAGCCCTTCTCCTCCAGCTCCATGATTTTCAGCGCAATCTGGGTCTCGCCGCCGCTGGCTGATTCCGAATCGACCACATGTATCTGCTTCTCCCCAAACTTCTCAAGGTAAAGCCGCTTTCCCAGCTGAGCGCTGTTGTAGCAGCCGCTCAAATGGGAGGAAAGCGTCACGGCATATACATGCTCTGCCTCCTCATGAAAGCTCTCCATGAAACGCTCCGGAGATGGACAGGATGATTTGGGACATTTAGGATATTCCGCCACCTTTCTCAGGAACTCCTTCTGGTCAAAGCTCTCATCATCCAAAATGCTGTAATTCCCAACCTCCAGCCCCAAAGGCACCCGCTGGAACCTTTCATCCTGAAGAAGGCTTTCCGGCAGCTCGCAGCAGCTGTCCACCACTATCTTATACTTCATATCCGCTCCTATCCGCTCCTATCTGCCCGTTGTTCGATCGGTACATTATACAAAGTTTTCATTTCCTCTAAATATAGTTTTCATTACTACTTATAATAGCACATACTTTCCCATCTGTAAAGCATGATACCCATTTTTTTCATATTTAGTCTTCATTGCATCCAGAAACAGACCTTAAACGAGCGAAGAGACCCGCAGGCGCACTCTCCCGCAGGTCTCCCCATTTTTCTGTTCCATTCCCACAAAGCTCAGCGCTGTTCACCCTATTCTCACTGCGTCTGATAGCTCTGATTCAGATTACTTTGTTCACGGCGCCAAACATTCCTACTGCCCGTTCACCCCCAGCTCATGCTCATAGGACACAATCAAGTCCTTGTTCGCTCTTTCATATTCATTGAACACGCTGTCTGAGAAATCATCCGAAGATATGGTGCCCACATACCAGTCGCAGCTGTTGAAATAGGCCTGCAGCCCCTCATCCCTGAAAAGCCTGCCATGCCTTGCGTAGATTTCATTTCTCGCGATTCGAAGTTCTTCCGCCGACAGACCCTCGATGTCTTCCCTGGTCAGGTATGCCTGGTCGCTCAAGGGCAGAATGAACTGCTGATTGAGTCCCGCTCCGTCTTCTGCCGGCATCTCCTCAGACCCCATTTCCAGGGGTTCCTCTCCCTGGGATTCTTCGCCCTCCATATTCCCATTCGTCCAATCATCCTCGCCATCGTACAAGCCGTCCCCGACATCCGCCATCTGACTCTCCGGCTCTGTGCTCTCAGGGCTTTCGGAATAGCCTTCTGACAGCCCTCCACTGGGGAGACTGCTGCCCTCATCCCCGGAGGGCTTGAGGAATTTGACCCATACAAAAGCGACAACGGCGGCGACTACCAGGAACTTTAGGAAGCCATGCTTTTTCTTCTGGTAAGTCTTATACCGGGGCTGGGCAGGCGCTTTCTTTGTGCCGCTTCCCCCCTTGTCCGTTACCGTCACTGGCGCCGCGGGCTTCTTCTCCTCCGGCCTCACTGTCGGATTTGAATCCGTCCGATTCTGCACCATTTTCGGCTCCGAACTCATTTGGTTCTGCACCACCTCAGGATCCGCCTTGGATTGGTTCTGTGTCCCTTTCGGCTGAGGACTGGGCCGCACTTCCAGGATATGTCCGCAAAACGGACACACCTGCGCATCTATGGGTACATCCACACACTGACATTCTGGACATTGTTTGAAACCTTCCATATATCCACCATCCTTGTTATCCCCTCAAAAACACCTCATATCCACTCCCCTATGTTCGCAAGCATTTGATGCGGCTTTTGGAGGTTTTCTTCCATCGTATAAGCGCTCATGAATATTTTGCTTCCTTGCTCTTTGTGATATAAACAAGCGTCTGCTTAATAATACAACATATGCCTGAAGCTATATATGGCCACCAATGTCCCGAACATAATAATTGCATAAGCCACCCAGAACAATTTCCGGGGCTTCACGGCAAGCCATGCCTTGATGCGGAACAACAGAAAGTCCGTCACCAGCATCGCGGCACAGGTGGCAGCGAATTGCCAATTTATTATCTGAGGCCTCGCCTGGTACAGCATCCAGTTGCCTAAGTAAGGAAGCAGCACCAGCTCCGCCGCTGTCAGGCAGAACGCTATATATCTCTTGCTGTTTTTAGTAAGCTTAGCCGCCGTAAACCAGCATATGACATAGATGATGATTGAGATCAAGAACCTTCTGCCATATAGGGAATAAGCATTCCCGAATGCATTGGACAACGGCAAGCCATAAGCTTCCCGCAAGGCCTGGGCACACAGATAAAGCATACCTCCGAATCCGAGGACAATGCCAAGAATCCCTGCCCCTCTGCTTCCCTTCTCATTGGCATAACAGCAAACATGCAGAAAACCATATAACACTCCGCCTGCAATGCAAAACCATACCAGATAATCCATCCTGATGCTTTGAGTCATCATTTTGGCCAGGTACTGGCACGTCATGAACAGGACTGCCACAACCAGCGCTGCCGCCAGCCAGCCTATTGCCGCTTTTCTCCCCTGCTCCTGTGGAGCGGTTCCGGCAGCAGTCCGCTTTATAATACCTTTCTTCTGATACGTCTTATACTCCGTTGACTCAGGGATTGCTGTGCCTTCTGTCACAATGGATTGGCTCCCTGTCTCCAGGTCGGCTCCCTCCTTTTCCCCCTCGGAGATTCCTTTGACCTCAGTTGGCTTCTTCTCCTCCGCCAGTTTGACTGCGGGCTTCTTCTGTTTCACCTTGGGTTCAGCCACAGTCGGCTTTACAAATTCATACCCGCAGAACGGACACACCTCCGCATTCACGGGCACGTCCGTACATTCACATTGGGGACATTGCTTTGAACCTTTCATTTCTGTTCCATCCTTCCTTTCAGAAACCACTTAGGAACTACTGTCGTTATCATAAGGCAATGTAGCCAGTGGCTTATCATCTAGCCATTCGCCCTCACATACTTCTCCATTTGCATATTGAACGCAATAAATTCCGCAGAACCATCTACTGTCATTTCAGCGAAGGCCTAATTTCTGCGCTCTAATACCTCCGCATAAGCATCCAGCGCAACTTGCAGCGTGAACCTTCGAATTTTATCAGCAAATGAAATCCTCTTCCTCCTGTGCCGGGGGCAGAGAGGAATTCGGCTGGAAATCCCCGGACAAGGCCGCCATCTTGCTCTCATATTCCTCCGCCGCCGCCCAGTCCACCTTGGACTGCCGGTTGCCGTCCACGATGATGGGGGCGTCCCCTTCGCCGTACAGGGCCATGGCTTTCCTGGCCACCCGTTCCCTGCAGCTGTCGGACAGATAGACCACCTTGTCCAGCTCCAACACCGCTTCTCTCACGGTCTCGCCCTCCGGGTTGGTCCTGGTGACCATCTTCCTACGCCTGACCACGCCCATCTGCATCACTGCTTCCTCAGGGGTCACCTTGGCATCCAGGGTCACGCTCATCTCTTCCCGGTCATTGGCCATGGCCAGGCGCATGCGCATCTGTTTTTTTGCCCTTCTCCGTGAGCCCCTTCAGTCCTACGCTCACCTCTCCCAGCAGAATTTTGTCCAGTTCCTCCTTCTCCGGCGGCTCATATCCGTCCAGCGCCAGGGCTTCCTGGCACTTCTGCCCGGCCTCCCTGCTGGCTTCCCTGTAGGCATCCAGAATGTCTCCCAATTCTTCCGCCTTTTTCACCAGGTACTGGTCCCAATCCTCTGCCATGGCCTCCAGGTTGGACTCCACCAGGTTCAGCTTGTCCGTAAAGGTATAATAGTCCTCCTTCTTCATGCCGCCGAGCCCGAGAAAACCTGTCTTCTGAGGCTGTGAGCCCTCTGACCTGACCCGGTGCATCAAGAGTTCCAGCTCCTTCCATTCGCTCCTGCGCTTCACCTTCCGCTGGTTCAGACCGAATTTAACGCTGTAGAGCTGATTTTATTTCATATGGATGGCGATGAATTCCTTCCGATATCCCTCCAGGGCTTGAATCTCCTTCTCCGCCTTCCTGGCCTCCTCCTGAATCTCCTCTATCTTCGCTTTGATTTCCGTATTGATTTCCCACTTCATGTCAACTCCCATTCCCTGGCTCCACAGGCCAGAGCCCCTCAATGTCCGAACCTTCGTCCGGTTTCCGGCAGATTGATTTCAAAATGTCCCCGAAGACTCTGCGCGGTACTGTCCACAGCCAGTTCCTCGCAGCCACTTCTCCAGACCTATCTCCGCCTGCTGAATTTACTCTTGATCCAGATATAAGCGCCGATGATCAGAACGATGATCACGATATACTTCATGATGAAGGCCACTGCTCCCATCACGATCGTCATCAGAAGCATCACGAAGACCGTCCATACCACAGTGCCCGCCAGATTCACCCCTGGGCTGAGACGGTTAGAGGGCACCGAAGCGCCCTCATATCCACTCTCATAAGACATGTCGTCCTGTGGCTCCTGTGTCAGGCTCCCATCGCCCTCATACAGAAAGCCCGCGAACTTTCCCCCTGTGTACAGCACGTTCAGAGGCCTTTCGTCATCGTAATAGCTTCCGCTGTTGACCGCGTCCTTTACCTCCGCCTCCACATCGCCCCTTCTGTGCCCAATTCCCGCCTGTGTGACTGATCATGTCCTCACCTGCGGCTCTCACATCCTCATCTTCCTCCCCGACGCACCTCTGCGCCGGAATCGTTCCGCCCCAGGAAATCCTCCCGAAGCAGCGTAAAGGAGATCAATATGCAGGCCAGCACTCGAATCAGTGCGGAAGGCAGCTTCAAGCCGTTCATGCCGATTTCCATGCAGATGCCCGCTAACGCGCTTCCCACCACAGAGCTCTTGAGGACCGCGGTGGTATCCAGGAATTTCTCGCAGATGACGGCTTTCTCCAGGCCTATCACAACGCCCAGTCCGATGATGAACAGTATCCGCATGATAGCGTACAGCAGATTCAGGTTCTCGCTGTTCCTGTATCCCAGCAGATGCCTGGCATCGCCCAGATCTCCGGCTTTGAACATGGCATCCTCCAGGTCGTTGACATTGTCCACGTTGACGAACATGCCGCCGGTCTTGTCAGCAATCAGGTTCATGAGGTTCTCGTCCGCGCCTATAAAGCCCACAGTGCCGATGGATATCCCCTCTGCCGCATATTCTTCTAATACAGGGAGAATCTCCTTGTATATATCGGATCCGGCACTGACATTATCCGTAGACACGCCATCGCTTAAGAAAATGACACGGGCATTCAGTTTGGAGAGATCCGTATTCTTATTCTTGATATCCTGCATCAAGGTCTCCAGGGTCAGCTTAATGGCCGTCTCTCCCATATTGGAATCACGAGGATAGTCCTCGCCATCGCTCTTTGGACCCATTTCCCGTGCGCAAACCACCTCGGACCCAAAAAGATAGACAGCATACTGGAAATCATCAGGCTTATCAGCCAGCATATTGTCAATGGCCTTAAAGCGCAGTCCATCAGGATCTGAAGCATTAGGTACAAATTCTCCAGTATTTATGTCGATAAAGCCCTCACTCATGGAACCAGAGCAATCGATTACAAAGATGTAGGCATCATCCTTTTTCCCAAACTCAATCTCATATAACAGCTCAAAGACCGCCGTCAGAGCCAACATAGCCACGAGCAATATGGCCCACCGGTTCATGAGCACTCCCTTGTATGTACGGGAATATACCGTCTTCCCAATCAGCCATATGGCCAGACCCAGGAACAGGAACAGGCCTACGAAGTAAATCTCCGCCATCGCCACTCTGGGCAGGATCCCCTTCAGCGCCTGATAGAGGACTTCCCCTATGACTGCAAAAACCAAACCCGCCAGAATGCTGCCTATGAGCATTTTAAATGAATATCTTCCTTTTTCCATGTCTTTCTCCCTCTCTCGTTTTACCTGTTATCCTCGTCTCCCAGCAGGATCCCCGCTGCCGCACCGGCAATGGCTACCAGCGCAAAGAGACCGCAGCCTGCCGCTGCCACTATGGTCTTCAGATTGGCTCTCGCCGCCGTCTGCAAAGCCGGCAGCAGGCGCACCAGAAGCCACAACCCCACCGCCAAAACTGCCAGGACTGCAATAATCCCTCCCGCAACGGCAAGCTGAGGGGCTTCCTGGATGCCAAGACTGTCAAAATAGGCGCTGATGCCGCCCTCCTGGTAAATCTTCAACGCTATGACAGCCACTGTGCCTATCACAGCCACCGCCCCTGCCGCGATCCCGGGAAGGACGCCGATGTGGCAGTATTTCAGCAGGCACCACACAAAGAACGCAATCGCCACCGCTGCCAGGGAGCCCACCGCCACCTTGTGGAGACAGAAGAGAAAGCTCTGCTCCGAAGGAGCATCATTGCTGCTCCCCAAATCCTCGCCCCGCAGGCATTTCAAAAGAATCTCCATGGAGGCTTTGACCCTTTTGTCCTCTTCCTCGCCAGTCTTCCAGGCCTTATTCTCCAGTTCCGTCTCCAAACAGTCTATGATGTTAGCTTTCAACTGTCCGTCGTTTAGGATATGGGAGCCACGGACTACCTTCGGAAGCATCTCCGGCGTGAACAGACGGCCTTTGCCTGCATTTATGACTTTGCGGGCCCACTTAGAGACCTCCAGCCTGTCCTTCTCCAAATCATAATAGCACAAAAGCGAAAGCTCCACCTCATCTTTGTCTCCAAAGCGGCACTGCTTCATCTGCCCTTTGCGCAATATGCCCTGCAGGACTTTCTTGATGGCCATGTCCTGGAACAGCTCATCGGTAAAGAAGATATCGTAGATTCGCTCGGTGGTAGGAGCGAAATCGACGGCGATTCCCAGCAGATCCCTCACCGTCTGGGCATTCTCGCACTTTTTACCGTTAAAGCCGCGCCGTGCCAGTTCGTCCAGGCTGCACCTCCGGTACAAATCGGCATCCTTAGCAGCAAACTGCGCTATCTCAAACCCGTTCCACAGCAGATAATCCGTGTAAAGCAGATACTGTCTGCTGTCCTCCGGGCTGGCCTTCGCCATCAGGGAAGCTATCTTCTCGACCCTGGAGCGGGCCTTCATCTGCCCCTCAAAGCCCTGGGCGGCTTCCATCTCCTGCTTGGTGACGCTCCTTAACATCTTGAAGAACACGTCATTATCCATCACGCTGGTGCCGCTCTCCTCCAGATAGGAGCCGATCTGCTGCAGGCTATTTAATCTGGCGGGCAGAAAGACGCTCTCGAAATATCTCCTGTAATAGTCCTCGTCCATCCTCTTTACGGCATCAATGAGGATGGCATATTGCTCCTTGTCTTCCTTGTACTGCTCCCAGAGCAGATTCTGCCCCTCCTGATCGTCCTTCGCAAGGATCTGTCTTGCGTAGAAAATCAGGTATGATTTATGCAAAGCTGGATTGGCACTGCTTTGTGCACGATTCACTACCCGGTTGAGAATCCTGGAATCCTTTACCTGCAGGTTATTCTCACTGATGGATTCCAGCAGCACGGCCAGGTATTCCTCTACCGCCTCGCTCTCTTTCAGAGGGTAGCCCATGAAGGAGGTCAGCAGTGAAATCGTCAGATCGTCATCGATGGCTTTGCCTAATACGTTTTTTTTCTGTGATTGGAATGCATGCTCTATCAGATCGCAGTCAATGTCCTTCAGCTGGAGATCGAAGGCCTGATCGATGAACGCGGCCATGGCACGCAGAAGCTTCTGCCTCACGCTGTCATCTCCCAGGCTGTAGACCTGGGTGAACTGATAATGCTCCAGCTTGCTCTTGTCGCAGGCATGCTTTTTGGTATCCAGGTCGAAATAATTGTTCCCCTCCGCCTTGTCGGAGAAATAGATGCCTGTCTTCCCTCCCTTGTAGGAAAAGAAGGTCACCTTAGTCCGAAGATGGTAGGGCAGCCCCCGCATGATCAGATACATGATTTCCCGGCATACCTGCCCATAATCCTCCAAAGGCCTCTGCGCCTTGATGCACAGGGCATTGGCGAACCCCTCCAGCGCACAGGTGGCGCCAATCAGCAGATACCGGTAGCTTTCCGCGTCCAAACCGTATTTCTCCATGAGCTTCCCATAGTCGAGAGCCTCATAGGCCAGCTCATGGGCTACCGGAAGCGCTTTCACGGACGGGTCGTACTCCTTTCGGAATGTCCCCTCCGCCACTCCAAGAAGCTGCTCCGGCTTCTCGCAGAGAGCATAATAATCCGCCAGATTGCAGCAATAGCCGTGGGTAAAGGAGACGCCCCTGGCATCGGCGGCTCCTCCACCGCTGACCTCATAATTGATGTTCATATAGTACACGAAGCGGTCGTGCCTAAATACGCCGAAGGCTTCCTTGGGCATCGTATTGCCGTTCACCAGCTCCGCCAGATTTCCAGCGAAACCGCTGAACCCCTCTTTGGCGGCCTGGGACATATCCTCGGAGGGAAACACGATGGACCAGCCTGCTCCTTCGCCCTGCCTTCCTCTTCTGGTGTAGCCAGCTTGATATAGATTCATCCTGCCATCCTCCTGATTTAACGCCTATTGTTGTTCTTTACTGCTTTGTCTATGATATTCATCTTATATAACAGCCAGAATAAAGGCTCCTCCACCCTGACTGCCTCCGGGTTCACTTCCATCTGGTACCTCTTGGAGCTGCCCTCCTCCGAGACCACCGGCATCCCGTTCAGCGCGGAAAAGGCGAAGTAGGAATGGTTCGGGAAGAACTGCTTTAGCTGATTGTCCAGGATCTCGCCCTTGATGGATTTCCTGGTCAACATCATCTTCACTTCCGTGTTCACATTGATGCAGTCCTCGTAAGGGAATCCTCGGACTTCGTAGTCGTTATAGCGGATATTCTGGAACATATTGGAATAGTCCCCTATCACTCCAGTCCCCTTCAGGAGGTCGCTCTTGGACAGCGTGGCGGCTATAGGAATGTCGCTCTCTCCTCCCGCGAAGTCGGAGGCTACGAAAGCGGTATACATGGCGGCCACCACCTTGTCCGGGCTATAGGTATCATCGTCCATATTATCCTCATCGTCATTGCCCAGATAGATCAGGTCCGTGAACTGCCTGGGATCCATGATCATGATGATGCCGTCGGCATTGCAGATGAACTGGCCGTACTTCTCCATCTGATCCGCGTCCACACAGTTCTCGCCTGCGATATCATAGAACACCAGCGTGTACCTTCTGCCGTCCTTGTTGTTCTTCACGTTCACCGGTACCGGTGTGGTCAATACATTGGTGGCATTGCCTCCCGGCAGGTTCTGCCCCCTGCGGATGGTGTGGTTCTTGACGAATTCGTCCACCTCAGGGCACAGGCCGGCCACAGTCATGTCCGCCCTGATCAGTATCTCCTTGATCTTGCCCAGTATCTGCGACAGATACACGGTCTTGCCGGAGCTTGTGATGCCTACAACGGGGATATATTTGATCGGATATTTCCCGAATTCAAAAGGCAGCTTATTGTGGCAGTGGGGACAGATGCGGATTCTGGAACGGTTCCCCTCCGTGTCGACGACCGCATTGAGGAACCCGTCCTCGTCCTTCTCGAAAACCAGGCAGGCACTGTCCGTGAACTTCTCATTGTTCAGAAACCTTTTATCAGGCAACTGGGTGATGACAGGATTCCTCTCATAGGTTTTGTTCCGCTCGCTGTCCTCGGGCTTGCTGCCCGGATACCGATTCCAGAACTTCTCGTACAGCTCATCCGACGACAGAACGTAAAGCTTCTTCTTCTCCCTCTCCTCGCCGCTGAAATCGTCCAAATCCTGCTGGGTGTACGCAGTCATGGACCGGAAAGCTACTCCCTGGGGGAATATCTTCTCGAAACAATAAGGGCACTTGAAGAATTTCTGTACGCCGCTGCTGGCTGCACCCCCGCCCCTCCCCTTCTGGGCGTTTCCGTCTTCTCCGCCCTTGGTACCTTTCGATGTCTTTGAACCAAATAACCCCATCTCTCTCCACCTCACACTCTATAGTATTTTCTATCTATGGCAGTTGCCTCTGTCCTGAGACGCTACAGCGTCCTGTGGCCTCTCACTGCGCGGCTTCCACTCTGTAATACTTTTTATACTGATCGGCTACCCTCAGAACCACCGAGGCATCCTTCGGAATCTCAATGTACAGATTCTTGTCCAGGCAGCTGGCAGGCAGCGGATAGGTCATCCTGACTCCGTCTACATGGTACTGCAGCGCTCCGTCCATATAATCCTGCAGATAGGGTACATGTAGGATGCACAGCTTCTCTTTGGCGAACAACTTGTTCTTGTACTCTATCTTCGGCTCCAGCTTCACCGGCACGAACTTGGTATTGATCTCGGGATCCTTCACCTGGTACAGGTGCATGACCCATTCCTCTTTGTCGTACTCCCCGATGAACACGCTTACCCCATAGGGAATCGCATGCTTGATTTCCCCGCCCGGAATCGTGCAGGACTCTCCGTTCTGTACGAACTCCCGCTCCCGGAACAGGAACAGCTTAGCCTTCTCATCACTGGTGGTATAGATATGATGACCGCCCTTCTGTAGGAGCGTCCTGTCATCCAGCCCCTTATCCTCCATCTCCTGGGCCAGCTTCTGGAGGTCTACCTCCTTTCTGCCATCGTACAGCAGCACGAAGAAATGGGATCCTCTGGAATATTTCCATTTCAGTACGATCTCACCTCCGGCGCGCTTCATGGAATAGTCCTTTACCTGGTAATCCTTGTCATGATCCCTGATTCTCATCCTCTATCCCTCCCTGTTGGCTCAGATGCAGCTTCTCAGCCTGTGTGATATTGTAGATTTCAATCTGCTCTATGCAGTCCGTGCGGTTCAGGTTGAACAGCATGAAATCCCTTCCATGGCCTTCCTGGTTCGCCAGCTGTCTTGCATAATCCGCAGACTTGTTGATCATGTAGAAACAGCTTATCTTCATGCCCAAATTGTTCATGCTCTGATCCTTCAGACGGATGCTGCCCTCCAGCGCTTTCTGCAGCTCTTGAGTCACATAAATCTGCCGGTTCACATCCGTCATATTGTTCATGCGGAAGTCCAATTCCCTCTCAAAATCATACCGGTAGATTTCTTCTCCAATCATCTTCATGAACGCGTTCTGGATAGCTTCCAGCAGTCCCTCCTGCTCCAGTCTGGGATTGAAGACCTCCGGAAAGGCCGAGTCACCGGCATTGATTTTCTGCTTGTTGTTCACGTAAAGCTTTACTTCATTGGTATAAGTCCTCTCTATGGACACATCATTGTCCTCTGTCATGATGCGCCCCTGCTGGACTTCCCTCTCACAGCGGGCGTACAGTTCCCCATATCGCTTGGTGTCATCCAGCATCCTGTCGAACTCCTCAGACAGAATCTGCTTTGTTTTCTCATAGAAGCACTTTCTGCACTCATACACGGCCTTTTTGTGCAGCTTCTCCGTATAATCCACCCGGACGCTCTCCCCCTCGGAGTTCAGCTCTTCCCGCAGCATCGCCCTGATCAGATCCCTCCTGGGCATCATCATCCTCACCTCAAAAAGGGAAAATGCACTATATAAAAGCTCCTGTATTCTCTTTCGGAGCATGTCTAATTCTTCTTCGTTTTCCAGAAAGCGCTCTGCCACGTCCACATATTTTTCCTGTTGGACCAATGGCCAGACGCCCATGGTGCAGTCATCCGCCATCTTGTCAGAAATCCGTTCGGCTCTCTGCATCTCTCTCAATTCCTTCTCCGACCGGAAAGGAAGATATCTCAATTCCTCCGGGGAAGGCAGATGCCTCATGATCTTCTCTTTGAAGATTTCCTCCGCGAGCGCAAAGCCTCCCGTCACTTTCATGCCCAGCCGCTCCCTGACTTCCTTGTCCGTGAGCTCTTTGGAATAACGTTCCTTTTCCTGTTCATGCATCTCTCGCATCAGCGCCTGCAGCGCCACAGCCGCTATCTCGTCCGTGGGCTTCGGCACCAGCGCATAAGATGCCGTCTTGACGCCATTATATAAATTGGTCACATACCCGCTTTCGTCGGCATTCGCCCTGGTTCCCCCCAGCAATATGATATCCGCCAACAGCCGGTAATTCTGCCAGATTTTATTCTCGCCCAATATGGATCCATTGTCCAGATAATTGCTCAGCAGATAGGTGGTCCCGCCGTCCACCCCCGGTTTCGTCCTGTTCTCCACCACATAGTGCAGCATGCGGGCAGTCTTCTCGTTTTTGTTGTCCTCGGGCTTCTGATCCAGCATCAGAAAGAAAGTCTTCAGATCCTCGGAGTGCAGCCCGTTCTTCAAGCCCAGATAGAGGTCGTAATAAGCTCCTCCATCCTCCTCCACGGCATCCATGACGAACTCCATCTTGATCCTGGACTTGTCCCTGAAAATCCTGTCATCCTCCTCCAACATATCCACAATGGCCTTGCTGACCACTTCTGCCGGCTCGGCTTCCACGCCGTCCCACTGAATGGTGCGTTTCTTGTCCACATCCGTCAGCCGGGCACAGCTCCAGTCATCCCCGCTCTTCTCGATACTGACATACTGTAGAAAACCGGAATTGTTCCAGTTGTCGTCCAAAGTGTCCTTGATAAATTTCGTATAAGCTTTGCACCGCTCCCCCAGCATGACTACCACCGTGGGATACAAGGCCACATTGCCGCCCATCTCCCCGCTCTGGTTCTCATTCAGCCCTATCGTGCAGCTTTCCAATAATTCCCTGCCATTGTGCAACACTTTTTTCTCTGCCATACGCCCGCTTCTCTCTTTACATTGTGATTGCAGGGGAAACAAGGCTCCCCGGAAATCTTTTCCGGCTGGAAGCCTCGTCCCCCTGCCCTATATCAGTCCTTAGATCCCCAGTTTAAAGGTCTGGAAGGCTTTCATGAACTCAGCGTAGAACTTGTCCAGCTCATCATGCAGCGGATCTGTCTCATCATGCAGCATATTGCATCTCGCAATCCGCTTGGGCATGTTGGCCTCCAGCTTCTCCACAGATGCCTTCACCTCCGGGGAATCCTCCTGGTTCATGCGCGCCTTTGCCTCGGCGATGATTTTCTTCTTGATATTGGCATCCATGGTCTTGAAGTTCACGAACGCCTGATATGCGCCGGTGTCTCCCATAGGCATGTCATTGTTCTGCAGCTCCACTACCTTCTCCATGCCGAACTCGTCATAGGTATAGGAGATAGTATTGCCGTAGAACAGCACGCCGGTGAAGATAGCATTGAAGAAGTTCTTCTGCTCTGAGCCGCGAGCTCCAACTTCCTCCTTGATTTCCTTCAGCTCCGCCATCTTCTTGCCAATGATTTCCCTCTTCAGCAGTTCCTCATGCAATGCCTTGTTCAGCACAGGGGACTCCAGATAGAAGTCCAGCATCACCTGGCGTTCGCTGCCATTGTTGGCCTTTAGGCACTCGATTCTCAAAGGCTTCGCGCTGCCCTTCTGCTTCTCCTCCTCTGCCTCCAGCTTGGCGATCAAAGCGTTCAGCTTATTGATGTCTTCCTTGCCGCCTGTCATATAGCCGCCGGAAGATGTCATGAACGCCTCCACATCAAAGTCTTCGGTCACCATGATTTCCCAATAACCCAGTTCATCCTTTACCACAACCCCGGCTTCTTCCGCCTTTTCGAACTCCGCAATCAACTCATTGTTCTTATTTTCAATCCTCTTTATCGGCATTCCTATCTTGAAGCTGGCAGGCACAGGCGAAGGCAGCCACTTGTTCCAATCCACCTCACCCCGCTCATAGAGATGCCTTCCGGGCGCACTGTTGTTCTCGTATTTTTCCTGCAGTTCCAGAATACCCTGATAAGCATACATAGGCAGTCCGCTGTAGAAACGCATCATAGATATCTTATCTGTGATACCGGATTCCCGTACAAAGAACTCTTTCTGCTTTTCCGCATAAGCGTAGGCTGCCCCCTTGATCTCCGCAGAATCATAGGGTACTGTAAGCGTGCTGTTCATACCCAAATCATTCTGGTACATGGGATTCTGCCAGAACAAAGGAGTGGAATCCACGCCCAGCTTATCCTTGATGATTTCCTCCTCGATTCGCTGCTCCAAAAGCTGTATATTGTCCACCTGGAACTTCTCTTTCAGATAATCGGTGATGGTCTTCTGGGTGGCATCACGGAAAGCCGTCAAGATGAAATCGGATATCAGCTTAGTGATCTCATTCTCATCCTCGTTCACCCATTTCGTGCAGTTGTCCATCATGGATCTCATCAGGCTATCCAGAGTCTGCTGGAGATCCAGCTTCTCCACTTCCGCATCCAGCCCCTTCCGGATATCCGGCACGGACAAAATCTTCCAGTTATAGGTATTCTCTGTCCGCACGCCCTCTGTCAGCACCCTGCCGTTCTCCTCAAATGTCTTCTGCAGAGTATCCAACACATTTGTCAAAATGCGGAAGAAGTTATTATTCAGCAGAATCAATTGCTGCTTGTAATCCTGCAGTATGGTATTCATGGTCTCCAGCTGCGCTACCTTATAGTGATGCACATACTGATTGTTCAAAGCATTCAGATAATCCCCAATTCTGCTTTTCTCATTCAGAAAGCTTGCGCTCTGCATCCTGGCCAGGGCATCGTCATATTCCTCGTTTCTTAACTGAGACTGACGAAGCTCTGCCTCCAAGTTGGTCTGGTTCTGGGCGATAAAGCCATCCACCGCATGAATCAGGTTCTTGTTCTGAGTACCGTAGAGCATCCTCTGGGCAAAGAAAGGGCCATACTCCAGATTCGTCACATATTTTTCGCAGAGTCCCTTGTAAGTCCTACTGATCAGGGAAGTGCTGTCCGTGGGAATGGTATAGTCTTTCATGGCAGACATGAAGGCCTTGCTGTTCGCCTCCAGCACTCCCCTGTTCTTAGCCAGATATTCATTCTCGGCAAAGTCCACAAATTGTCCGTTCCCCCGCTCTTTGAACAGCTTTGCGTCATATCTCTGGGGGAAATTGATTTGCGGAGGGCACCCCTTTGACAAGGCTTTTCTGATGTCCTCATACTTCAGTTGGGCTGCCTGCAGAAAATCGTCCCTCTCCTTTTCCGTAGGCATTCTGCCGAACATATCCTTATAGCTCTCGAACAGCTTGAATCCCAGATACGTAGCAATCTCCGAAAGGGGCATTTCCGCCACGGAAGCGCCCAGCATGTTGTATTCCACATTTGCTCCGTGCTGTAGCGTAATGCCGCTCTTGATCCTTTCCAGGTTGGAGATATGGCCTTTCAATGTGATGCCATCCGCGTCTGTCTCTACTCCCTCCGGCAAGGTCACCTTGGCCATGAAGCTGATGATGAAATCCGTGACTACTCCCATAGCGTAGTTGTAGCCATCGCTGATCATCTTGCCATTCGCGTCCGTGGTTGAAACCAGATAGCACAAATCCACCGGCTTCTGTCTGTTGTCAATCTGCTTAAAGCCATAATTCATCTTAAAGCTGTCTTTGTTCTTGCTGAAGTTCATGCAATAATCCAATTCCTGCAGCGCGGCATAGCCGTTCACAGCCACATAGCTGGATGTCAGGGGACTTGCGCTAATAGCAGGTACCGACATATTGACATCCGGAAGGAAGAAATATCCGCACACACTGGTCTCCGACTTACCAATCTCCTTCAGGGCTTCCCGTACCAGATAGCACACATCCAAGAATGTGCCGCTTCCCGTACCTCCCGAGATGCCGGCGCAGATATGTACCGTCAACTCACCGCTGGAACCCGTCAGTGCGGCCAGCATGGTAGATTTTATTTTAGCGTAAATCTTCGATGCCTGATCCACCAAGAGAAAACGTCCCACCTGACGGATGCCCCCGGCTCCAGCGCTGGCATCTTCTATGGAAATGTGTTCGAAGTCCAGCCAATCCAAATCATGCCGATTCTTCATCACCTCCACGGCATTAAATGTCGCCCTGATGGATTTGTTAGCAACGGAAAAAAACTCCGTGCTTCCATCGATATCCGAAATCTTACCGCCCCCTGCGTTAATCTTATTCGCATCCGAGTCGATAATCAAGTATTTGATATCGCTGTACTTTGGGACGACAGCATTGACATCGTCAGGCTTAAGCTGCTTATAAACCTCTTTCTTCAGCTTGATGACCGCATCAGAACCGGTGCCGCCCAATCCAATAATCACGGTCGCTCCAGGCTGACGATCAGACTGTTTGCTGTGGTCTACGACACCGCCGCCGGCATCGATCAAAAGTGAACCATAAGTTGCCATTTTTTCTCTCCTTTAACCTTTATATTAAATTTCTATTGTTTCCTTTCAAATCTAGCTTCCTTACCCTCTCCGGGCATCCCTGCTTAATAACCCGTCTCATCCGGAATGAACATGACCCGCATGCCCTTGTTGAAATCGATGTCGCTGCTGACATCCACCTCCATCTCGCTGTCTAAGCGAATCTTCTTGTTCTTCACATCCGGATTGACGTCCGTATAGTATCCGTTCTTAGAAATCAGATAGATATAGCTGTCCTTCTCCCCATGGAAGAAATAGGTGTTCTTAATGTCGATGCCGATGTTCTCCCTTATGCTCAGGCAGTGGCCGATCATCATCTTGCCCCGGCCGCCCTCAAAGGTGTTGGGATTGCCGATGACGCCGTCCTCATTATAGGGGATAATCTGTATGCGGCCATTGATAGGCACATTGCCCTTTTTCTTGGCTCCCAGCAGAACGATCAACAGCACCAATACCACCACCGCCGCCAGGATGGCCAGCAGCAAAGGCAATAGGTTGACCGTCTTCAGGATGACCTGCACCTCGATGGAGCCGCCGCCGCTGTTGGTGGCGGTCACGAACAGTTCGCCGCCCTTGCCGATCTCCTTGACCTTTATGTTCAGGTTCTCCCCCTCCACGGACACCACTGAACTGTCGAACTCCGACTGGGTGATGCTATAGGACAGGGTGGCATCCTCTGAATCCGAGAACACAGAGCTTAAGTCAAAGAGATACTCCGCTTTTGTGAACGGAAGCGTCTTCGTAATCTCAATGGAATCCTCACTGGCAACAGGCAGCGGCCGTCCCGCGCTAAGCTTGGCCGTCTCGGAGGTCACTGTCAGATTGTCGATGGAGCAGTAGGTGTAGACATCGTATTCAGCCCCCTGGGGCAGATGGAAGGTGTACTCCGCCTGCTGGCTGCCCGCCGTCATCTCGTAGTCATTGACGGTTCCCGAGCCCACCTCTGTGAGGACCACATGCATGGGATACTCCTGATAGATTGCCGAATCCGTTATCAGATTCCCCATATTTGAGATCTGCGCCCCGATGAGCACATCTGCATCCGCAAATACCGGATTGCCGGAGTTGAAATTCTGCACAATGTCCAAATCAGAATTATAAATCATCTCGATTTTAATGCTGTCCCCGGGAACGCCCTTCACGACCAGCCTCCAGGCACCTGCCTCCGGGTTCTGGATTTTCAGCACGGAAAAGGTCTTGGCCGTAATCTTCATGGCATCCAGCTCCGACTCCGTGTAGGCTATCCCGCTGGGCTGGTACAGCATATAGCTGGTGTTCGAATTCAGAGTGCTGATGATGATATTGGCCTCCTCCACGCCGATTCTCGGAATATCGAAGGGAATCTCCGTCTCGCCGTTGTCAGGAATCACAATATCGCCTAATACGATGGTCTCTGTGGAGTAGATGATATTGTAGAACTGGCTGAAGACCTCCTTCAGGTCATCCGCGCTCTTGACTTCCACGCTGGTGCCCCCGGTGGCGGCTGAAATCTCCTGCAGCTCCGCCGGATCCGCATCGCCGTTGGTATTCAGACAGACGGAATAAATCTTATATCCGTTTGCCCTGGCGGCCTCGATGGCATTGTCCCTGCTGGCATAGGACTCCTGCAGCCTGGCATCATTTCCGCCCAGATCCGTATTGCCATCGGAAAGCAGAATGATGGCTGACGGCAGGGCAGGGTTACCCGATTCCTGCAGCATCTGGGTGGCGGCCTCGATGGCCTTGCCTATGTTCGTGTCCCCCCGGCTGCTGACGCTCCTCACATCCCTGGAAAGAGCGGTCTTGTCGTTCAGCCCTTCAATCCCGGCGATGTCCCTTTTTAAGATGATGTCGTCATCGAACGCCACGGCGCCCATATAGTTGCCGCTCTCTGTGGCAAGACCCAGGAACAGATCCATGGCGTCATACCGCAGGCTCTCGGCATCCGTCTTCGACATGGAGCCGCTCTCGTCCATGACGAAGACCACATTCATGCGATTCGCATTCGGCGTGTCCACAGCAAAAGCCGTAATGGAACCTGCCAGCGACATCAGCAGCAAAGCGAATGCCGTCAGCAACCCTGTCAAAACTTTTCTTTGTCTCATAATCCCTATCCCTTCATTTGTTATCTATATGCTATCAAAGATTATCATTATCTTGTCATTATCGATGGTCCGTTGTCGATCATTCGATATCTTCGCTTTCGGAAGATGTCTCCTCCTCATCCGGGTTCGGTGAGTCCTGGCCTCCCTCACCGGACTCCTGAGACTCCTCAGTTCCCTGGCTTCCCTCTTCCTCGCTTGAGCTCTCTTGTTCGGAGTCCTGGGGGTTCGCTGGCTCCTGGCTTTCCTGGGCACCCTCCGGCTCCTGGCTGCCGCCGCTTTCAGTTCCTCCGGCTTCCTGTCCTCCCGGTTCCTGTTCCGCGCCCTGGCCGCCTGATGTCCCCAGGGAACCTGGCGACACTTCCGCTCCCTGGCTCTCTGAAGAGCTCTCCGCCTCTTCGCTCCCCTCTGTCGTCTGCGTCTCTCCCTCCTGCAGCCTCTGGGGAGTGACGCCCTCTACAGGCTGGCCGTCGTCTTCCCCGGCAGCCCCATCTTCCTGAGCCGTCTTCGCCGCTGCGGAATCCGCAATATGTCTGCTGCGCATCATGAACCCCATTGCCAAGACCATGGCGCTCACCATAATCAATGCCGCATCAAGGATGAAAGCCATCCATTTCCTGTCCTTTCCCGGCCTGACCAGAAAAAGCCACCCCAGGAACAGAACAATCAGGAGAATCCCCACTACCAAAAACACAATTTTCAAGACCATGCCCTCCTCATGTTAAAATCTCCTCTGCGCGCTCCCACCGGAAAACGGCGGATTAGGCACGTTGTTGTGTATTCCGAAGCAGATCGCATTATTTTCGGAAATGCCTAGTGCCTTAACCCGCAGATTCATATCCACATATAAAAAAACTTTAAATTTTTATTAACTTATTTCATTCTAACAAGTGGCTTGCAACTTGTCAACATTATTCTACAAAAAGTAATTCTCATTATTGCTATTATAATTTAATATATTTGATATATCGACTATTTTCAAGTAGATTTTAACATTTTTTCAATCAGCCAATGTCCAGATAGACAAATAAATTGACCGTCTTCCGAAATTCTGTTATAATTTACCACAAAGCATACCTTGCTCAATCCTTGACCATGGAATGCTCACCTGCATTCTGCGGTATGCAAGACAGTGGTGCGGCTGGCTGCATGGGAGGTTTGAGATGTATCTGATTATGTACGATTAGGAGGCACTCCATGATAGCATTACAAATCAAATCCATGAAACAGTTCATGAACCAGCTGCTGGTGGCCGATGCCTTCGAGCCCTTTCTGCTGGAGGAGGCGGTGATCGGCACCGCATGCACCTTCACCATAGACGGGCATGTGAATCCAGAATTCTATGGCAACGAAGAAGATTCTACCCAAAAGACCGCTTATGAATTCCGCCCCTGGAGCGAGCTGAAGGGCCTGTGCTTCGACCTGATCAAAGGAAAGCGCACGCCCCTGTTCTTTCGTTTCGTATTGCATCTGATGCCGGAAAAGGCGGCGGCCCTGCTGGAAAAGGAGAGCTGCGACGTGGAGCCCTCCCAGGTAAAGGCCCTGGTGCTGAACATCCGCTATGACGGCTCCAAAGCGGTCCTCACCACCGCCACGGCCCTCCATTCCTTCCATCTGTCCAAAATGCCGGACGCCATCTGGGATCGGGCGCTGCGCAGGTATCTGGACGCAAAGGCGATTCCTTACGAGGATCTGGATTAGCTCTTCATCTTGGACTTGAAGACCAGGCTGGCCAGATAGCCGAATATCAACGCGGCGGAAGTGCCTACCGCTCCGGCCTTGAATCCGCCGGCAAAAAGCCCCAGGAGCCCCTGTTCGTCCACCGCTTCTTTGACCCCTTTCATCAGCACGTTGCCGAACCCCAGCAAGGGCACGCTGGCTCCGGCCCCGGCGAACTCCGCAAAGGGCTCGTACCATCCCAGGAACCCGATGACTGCCCCGGTCACCACCAGCAGCACCATGATGCGCCCGGGCATCAGTTTCGTCTTCTCCATCAGAATCTGCACCAGGGCGCAGATCAGTCCGCCTACCCAGAAGGCATTCACATAATCCATCATTTGACATACTCCTTTTCGCTTTGGCAGAGACGGATGTACGCGCATCCGTCTGCTTTTGTTATGATAAGTAGTATCTGTCAACCTCCGCAAATTATACTGCGCATCGACGGTATTTGCGGCAACCTGCAGAAAAAAGGACGCCAGCCATATGTGTCCGTCCTGGACAGCCTGGTAAATTCCGATGGTCTTGCGTATATGCATGACGGCAAAAGAGACTGCCGGGGCAGCCTCTTCGCTTTCCTTATCCAATTTGTCCCAATTCTCTATCGTGTTCCCGCTCCCGCAGGGCACGGGAATCACAGGGCCTGGTTTTTCCTGTCTAAATCATGGCCGCTATCCGCCCCACCACCTGGCGAATCTGTATCCCGTGGCAGTCCACCACTTTGTGGGCATATTTCTCATAGAGAGGGACCCGCTCCTCGTAGAGGTCCGCCAGGGTCTGCCCAGGCATCAGCGTCACCCCTCTGGCGTTCAGGTCCCCCAGCCGATCCTCCACATCCTCCAGCGGAAGCTTCAGGTAGACCACAGTCCCTATGCCGCGCAGATGCTCCATGGCCCTGGGGCCGTAGATGACGCTCCCGCCGGTGGCGATGACGCTCTTCCGCTGCTCCAGGGAGGCATTGACCTCCTCCTCTATGCGCCAGAAGCCCTCCACGCCGTGCTCTTCTATCAGCTCGTGGAGCAGCTTGTCATATTTATCCTGAATCACCAGGTCTGAATCCACGAAACGGTATCCCAGCCGCTTGGCCAGCACTACGCCCACCGTGCTCTTGCCCGCTCCGGGCATCCCAATCAGTACTATGTTGTCTTTCATCTCCGGCACCTGGCTTTTCCGCGCCTTAGCATACGGCGATGACTTCCACTTCGCAGAGGACGCCCTTAGGCAGCTCCTTCACCGCCACGCAGCTCCTGGCAGGCTTCTCTGTAAAGTATCTGGCGTACACTTCATTGAACGCGGCGAAGTCTCCCATGTCCGCCAGAAAGCAGGTGGTCTTGACCACGTTCACATAGTCAGTCCCTGCCTCCGCCAGCAGCGCGCCCACATTCTTCATGACCAGCTCTGCCTGGGATGTGATATCGTCTCCCTCCACATTGCCCGTGGCCGGATTGATGGGAATCTGCCCTGACGCGAACAGCATGCCGTTGGCGATGATTCCCTGGGAATAAGGCCCGATTGCGGCGGGCGCTTTCTCTGTCGAAATTTTCTTAAGCATAATGTCTCCTCTTTTCTGTTCTTTATCCTTAACATTGGCATTGCCCTGTTTTCAGATGCCGTCACTTCTTCCCTGGCTCCGGCTCGTCGAACTCGGCCGTCACATAGAATCCTCTGGCATTTTCCACCACGTCCACCACCACGCCTTCCCTGCTCCTCAACCGGTTCCGGAAAGGGATGTTGGCCGACATGGCCAGGGAAGGGTCTATCACATAATAATAGTTGCTGGGAAGCAGACCCTCCGTCACGGTAATCTTCTGCCCTGTCTCCAGAAGCCCCGGGCGCTCCATCTTGAATTCCATTCTGCGCAAAATGCCCATCTCCTTTTTCTCAGAGCCGGCCGGCTTCCGCCTTAACAGGCGAACCCTCTGCCGGCTCCTGCCATGTCACCCCGGCTATACTTTCTCGGCAGTCCCCGGCGCTTCACTTTCCACAGACTCTGCCGTCTCCGGGGTCTCCTGTACGGAGGCTTCGCTTTCCACGTGCTCCGTGTTCCCGGTCGCTTCGCTGCTTTCCACGGGCTCCGTGTTCCCGGTCGCTTCGCTGTAGTCCGCGTCTATAATCTCCTTCTCCTCATTTACAGGCTCTGAGCTGGCCACAACGATTGCGGCTCCGCATTTGCCGCAGAATTTGCTGGTTCTGGGGACTTCAGCGCCGCAGCCGGGACAGATGCTGACATTCTTCAAATCTCTGATTCGGCTCGTGTACATATCGATGTCCGCTTTGAGCCCTGCCGCCTTCGATGCCCACGCTGCCACAGAGTCATCGTCTTTCAAGAGCCCTTTCTCCAGAACGTAGCACCCTACTTCCGTGTATATACTCTTCAGGTTCTGATTCAATGTGCCGATTTCCACATTAAGTTTCGTGACACCGGCCACTTCCTTGCTCTTGGAAATCGCGCTCTGGGTCATTTGGTTCAATTTCTCGCTCCAACTTGCCATTTTCGTTACCTCTCTTCCTTATTATCTTTATGTTATTCGGAAAAAATATAAAAATACCTCGGAAAGCCTGTCTATCCAAAATCTAATATTATGCATTATATAATTCTATTCATTCCTTGTCAACAGCCAATCCTGTGAAAGAGCCGATTGTTTTCCACAGTTTTCCATATAAAAAATGGTTGATTATCTCAGAAAAGCCCTGCTATATGCAGCTTTGCGGGCGCGGGGATGAATTGTGACGCACATCTGGCAGAAAGCAATTATCAAACACGCTCTAGAGAACGCAGTATAATACACCCCGTCAAATGGTCGTATCAGCGTGGTGGTTGAGAGTTGGGAAATGTATTTAGGGAATATCCGAAAACTGTTATGGAACGATGTTGAAACGTTTCTATCGTAAGGAATTGTCTACAAATAACTGCTGCAAGTTTATGGCAATTTTTATTGTATTTCCGGGCTTTTGCCTGAAGCAATTGCAGCAGTTATTTTCCGACAATTCCTAAGAAAGATGTACATGATATTGACAAGCCCTCCTACTCTGCCCGCAGCACCCCCAACAGCACGAACCGCGCATCCTGGAATTCATAGCTGCAGGTGGACAGGGTGAGGACACGATCCGATGCCGACGGCGCGAAGTCGGCCTGGATGAGGGACTTGGAGATCCTGCCGCAGTCGCAGACGCATTTCCATCTGTGCATCCCGTTCTCCTTGCCGGCGTATTCCACCACGGTGAGCTTGCCGAAGCGTTTTCCCCGAAATTCCTTCAGGGGCGGGCGGGACAGGCAGCCGCAGCGGCATCTCCAGACCATGTAGCCGCTTTTGCGCCGGCCGGTGGGCTCCTCCACGGTGAGCCTGCCCACCTGGTAGCCTATCTGAATCTCGCCCAAAAGTATCCCCTCTTTTCTTGCTCCTCCATATCGCATAACGCTCCCGCATTTTGGGTATAAGAAATCCCTCCGGGATGACGCAAAGGGCCGCGCTCTGCGACATGGAGAAACGGAGATGCCAAAAAGGCTTTGGGCGTATGGCCCGGACGCCTTCCGGCTGACTGCGGAAAGGACTGCGTTTCAGACTGCCGGTCAGTCAGCTCTCCATACTCCGCCATCCGCTGACTCATTTAGTCAACGCATGGTGCTTACAGTGGGAATAAGGATTTCAGACGGTTCATGTTCTCGCGTTTTAAGTCGAGATTGGGATGGACATAGAGATTCATGGTGATGCCGATGTTGGAATGGCCCAGGATCTCGCTCAGGGTCTTCACATCGAAGCCTGCCTCCACGCAGCGGGTGGCAAAGGTGTGCCGGAGGGTATGGAAATGCGCCTCCGGGATGCCGCATTCCTCCAGGTACTTCTTCAGATGCCGCTGGAGCTTTCTGGGATCCATGCACCGGTCCGTGCCGGTGAGGAGGAACGCCCCTGGCTCCTCCGGGCGGAACCGCTCGCACAGGGTGGCGATGTCCGGCATCAGGGGGATAAGGCGCAGGGAGCTCTCGCTCTTGGGAGTCCCTATTACCAGCTCTGTCCTGGAAAGGGCCAGGGCCCCGCCGTCATCCCCTGCCGCCGCGGAGGGCCGGTCCGGGTCTGCCTGGCAGGCATTCCCCCGCGGAAGCCGCAGGGCGGTATGGCAGACGGAGATGGCGGCTGCCTCGAAGGAGATGTCGCACCAGCGCAGGGCGCAGATCTCCCCGATCCGCATGCCCGTGCGCAGCGCCAGATAGACTCCGAACTTGCAGGCATCCATTTCCTGCGCCAGGAGCTGCACCAGAGCGGATTCCTCCTTCTCGTCCAGCACCCTCGTATTTTTCCGGAAGCTCTTCGGGTATGTGATCTCCATGTCCGGAAGCTTCCCGCCTGACCGCTTCCCCGTGTAGGACAGGATGGAATGGAAGAGGGTCAATATGCTGCGCACTGTCTTCGGCGACAGGCCCTTGCCGGTCAGGAGCGACTGGGTGAAGCCGTCGATTTCTTCCGGCAGGATTTCCCCAGGGAGCTTTTCCCCGAAGAAGGGTTTGATGTGGTTCTCGATGTCCGTGCGGTACTTTGCGCGGCTGGAGGGCTTCAGGCGGGCGCTGTTGGCGGACAGCCATCTGTCGCAGAAGCAGGCCATGTCCGGCCGCTGCCCGGGCTTTGCTTTTTGTGCAGCCGGTTCTGTCCGTTCGATCCTTTCCCGGGCCCTGTCCGCCTTATCCTTTGCCTCCTCGTATGTCCTGCCGTAGCAGAAGCCGTAGAGGGGCCTTCCGTCTGCCCTCCGCCCCTTGATGTAGCGGGCCTCGTACCGCCCGTCCTTTCTTTGGAACACGTTTTCTCCTCTTGCCATGATGTAGGCACCTCCTCTTTCGTATTAAAAATTATCCTTCCGTCAGGACTCTTTCAGATCCTACATAGAGTGTACAAAATAGTCAAGTGTCTTGACCAGCATTTTGGGAAAGATACAGGAATCGTGGAATACGGAATCATGGAAGAAAGGCCAGGCTCCATTGCCCCCGGGGCAAATAAGTGGTACAATCGAAGGGACGATGGGAAATTTTAAGCATATATGAGGAGGTTTACGTGTGCCGGGTTTGGAAATAAAGGAATATCTTTCCCGCATAGGCATCCGCCGGATCAAGGAGTTGGACGCGGCGCTGGTCGAAGCTTTCGGGCGGGAGGAGGGGGAAAGACACATCGAGAGACTGACGGAGCTGTTCGACCGGTCAGAGGAAAGGCTGCTCTATGGGGCCGGGGATACGGTGTATCTCCACCGCCAGGAGGAGCTTGTGGATTACTGGAACCAGAGCCTGAAGACGAGCCTTTTGGCAGCGTCTTTCTACGACCGCGTGTTTTTCCGCAGGGCCATGGAATATCTGGCGGAGCACGGCTCCTTCTGGTCAGGGGAGATTTTCGATATGGGCTGCGGGAATGGGATCCTGACCTGTTTTCTCGCACTGCAGCATCCGGACAGCGCCGTTACCGGGCTGGAACTGTCTTCAAATGCCATATCCGTGGCAAAAGAGCTGGCAGGAGAGCTGGAGGTGGACAATGTGCAGTTTTCCAAACCGGATGCGCTGGGGCTGAGGAAGTGCGACACCCTGTTTTCCTGCCGCACGGCCCACGAAAATGTCGCGTGGAGAGCCCTCTGCGAAGAAGCGGGAATGCCGTCGCCGTCGCCGGAGGAGCAGGTCAGGCTGCATGGCCAGTATGCGAAGGAGCTCTCGGCGCTGGTAAGGCCAGGGGGGCATCTGGTCAGCGTGGAGCGCTATGAGGAGGACGGCGCCTACGCCGGGCTGGTCCGCGCGCTGGAGCTTGCGGGCTTTTGCCAGGTGAAGGGAACGCATATGCAGTTTTCCTGTAGAAACGGGGACGGGACGGCTACATTTCAGGCGATGGTTTTGCGGAAAAATGCCTGATGCCAGGTATCTGCAGGACGATGCCGCAGCGCAATTCAGCCATTCTGTTGACGAATCCAAAGCATAATCGTCACTTGACACAGACAATTGAATATGCTAACGTTAAGCTATAAAAATGTCGCAGAGCGCGGCCCTCTGCGACATTCTCTGCAAACGGAAAGGCCCCGGGCATCTGTCCCGGGGCCTTTTTTGTTTTTTACCCTTTCTTCTCCTGGTTGACTTTCATGGTCAGGCTGATGCGCTTCTTGGCCTCGTCCACCCCCAGCACCTGAACCTCCACGATGTCGCCCACGCTGACCGCCTCCAGCGGATGCTTTATGAAGCGGTCGGTAATCTGGGAGATGTGCACCAGTCCGTCCTGATGGACGCCGATGTCCACGAAGACGCCAAAGTCGATGACATTTCGAACTGTCCCTTTCAGGATCATGCCCGGCTTCAAGTCCTTCATGTCCAGCACATCGCTGCGGAGTATGGGTCTGGGCATGTCGTCCCTGGGATCCCGGGCAGGCTTCTCCAGCTCCTTCAGGATGTCCGTCAGCGTGATCTCGCCGATGCCCAGCTCCTCTGCCAAACGCTTTTTATCTCCGATGCGGCGGGCAAGGGAAGATGCCATAGCCCCGCCTTTTGCCGCAGCGCCGGGCTCCGCAGCACCTGGAGCCTGGTCTCTCCCGGAACGATTCCCGCCGGAGCCCGCCTTTCCGTCGGCATCCGCCGGAACCTGGGCCATGCCTCCCATGGCAGCGGCCAACGCCTTGCCCATAGCGGTATTGGTGTTGGAGACGCGGATGTTCCCCTTCCGGCTCTGCTTCTTCTGGCCGCCACCGGCCTGCGCTGCCTTTCCGGAGGCTTTCCCGTCTCCCGCCAGAGCCCCCTGCCCTGCCTCGGCCTTGCCGCCACCGGCAGAAGTCTCCTTCCGCTCCGCCGCTTTCTTCTGCATCTGCCTGACATCCTCCATAGTCAGCCCCAGCTTCTCCAGCAGCTTCATGGCGGCTTCATAGGACTCCGGGTGGACGCTGGTGGCATCCAGTGGATTGTCCCCGTCCAGGATGCGCATGAATCCGGCGCACTGTTCGAATGCCTTGGGCCCCAGCTTGGCCACCTTCAGCAGCTGTCTCCTGTTGGTGAAGCGTCCGTTGGTCTCCCTGTAGTCAACGATGTTGCGGGCAATGGTCTTGTTGATTCCGGAGATATATTCCAGAAGGGACGCGGATGCGGTGTTCAGATCCACGCCCACTTTGTTCACGCTGTCCTCCACCACGCCGTTCAAGGCATCGCTGAGCTTCTTCTGGTTCATGTCATGCTGGTACTGGCCTACGCCGATGGACTTGGGGTCGATTTTCACCAGCTCCGCCAGAGGATCCTGGAGCCTGCGGGCGATGGACGCGGCGCTTCTCTGTCCCACATCGAAATTGGGGAATTCCTCGGTGGCCAGCTTGCTGGCGGAATAAACGCTGGCCCCGGCTTCGTTTACGATGACATATTGTACCGGCCTGTCCAGCTCTTTCAGCAGATCCACGATAATCTGTTCGGATTCCCTGGAGGCGGTGCCATTGCCCACGGAAATCAGATCCACATGGTATTTCGCAATCAGCTTCTTCAGCTCCCGCTTGGACTCCTCCACCTTATTCTGGGGGGCGGTGGGATAAATCACTTTCGTATCCAGCACTTTACCGGTAGGGTCAACAACGGCCAGCTTGCAGCCAGTGCGGAAGGCGGGATCCCATCCCAGCACCACCTTTCCGGCGATGGGGGGCGCAAGCAGCAGCTGTTCCAGGTTCTTGCCGAACACATTGATAGCGCCGTCCTCCGCCTTTTCCGTCAGGTCATTCCGTATTTCCCTTTCGATGGCAGGCGCAATCAGGCGCTCGTAGCTGTCCTCTATGGCTTCCTGCAGCAGAGGGAATGTATAAGGGTTCTCCGCGGTGATTGTCTGCTTGACCAGATACCGCAGAATCCGCTCCACAGGGGCATTGACTTTCACGGTCAACACTTTCTCCGCTTCTCCCCGGTTCAGCGCAAGCACTCTGTGCCCCGCCACTTTCCGCACAGGCTCCTCAAAATTATAGTACATCTCGTATACGCTTGCGGCCTTCTCATCCTTGGCGGAGCTGGTGATGATGCCCTCCTCCACGGTGGCCTCGCGGATGTAGCTGCGGTAGTCCGCGTTGTCGGAGATGCCCTCAGCGATGATGTCCTTCGCTCCCTGTACCGCTTCTTCAGGCGTCCTGACTCTCTTCTCTTCCTCTGCGTCCTCTCCGGTGACATATTTTGCAGCCTCCTCCATGACCGGAGCCTTGGCTTCCTGGGCCAGGATATACTCTGCCAGGCCGTCCAGCCCTTTGGCCTTGGCCACGCTGGCGCGGGTCTTGCGCTTAGGCCGATAGGGGCGATAGAGGTCTTCCACTACCACCAGGGTCTGGGCTGCCAGAATCTTCTCCTTCAGCTCTTCCGTCAGCTTCCCTTGCTCCTCGATGCTGCCCAGAACCTGCTCCTTCTTCTCTTCCAGATTGCGCAGGTAGGTCAGCCGCTCGTCCAGGTCACGGAGCTGCTCATCGTTCAGGGAACCGGTGGCCTCCTTTCTGTATCGTGAAATAAAGGGGATCGTGCAGCCCTCGTCAATGAGCTTCACAGCGGCTTCCACCTGCCATTTCTCCACCTTCAGTTCCTCTTTGATTGTCTGAAAAATGTCCATTGTAAACCCAGCCTTTCTTTCTTGTGTTAGGGACTACCGCATTACTCATCTATAGTCAGCCCCTTACTTAAGGAACTGTTCCCATGCACAGTTCCTAACCGCTTCTATGATTATACTGGAAAAAACCGGAAACTGCAACCAGGGAAAAGCAGCGTGAAAAAAATAGTGGAAAAAAGAACGCTTTATGCTATAATAAAAGGAAAGTACTGAGAATCACATCCCGGACAGAAAGGAACCTGATTCATGGACTACAATCACAACGACAATCGCGAAGGGTGGGACAAGTGGAACAGCAATGCTTCCAACAGCAGCTATTACAACCAGCCGGTCCACAGGCCCTACGGCCAGATTTTTTCCATTGCGTCAGCAGTCTGCGGGCTGCTGTCTTTGATGACCTGCTGTACGATCGTGCTGTCCCTGCCGCTGGGCGCGCTTGGCCTGCTGTTCGCCGTCCTTGCCTATCGCAAGGGCCGGAAAACGAGCAACATCTGCGTCACCGGCATCACCCTTTCCTGCATCGGACTGGCCGCTGCCGCGGCGCTGATTGTCTATTCCTTTGTCATGCTCCCTGCCCTCATGCGCAATGACGTTTTCCGCCGTCAGATCAACGCGGTGTCGCAGCAGATGTACGGAATGGATTTCGATGCGTTCCTGGAGGAATATTATGGGTATTCTTTCGAAGACTGACGCCATGTCCGCGGGCCACAGTGGAAATGGACAGAATCAGGAACGGCAGCATGCGACCGCCAGCTCTATTTCTGCCTGGGGCAGATTGGCAGCTTCCGGCGGTCTTGGGTATATACTACCTAACGCCAGAATTTGCCATACTGCATTGGTAAAACATACACGGCTGGCGTTAGGTAGGCAGATTACACAGAAATTTTACTGTTAAGCAGTATAAGATGCCGGAAAACGGCAATGGAGGTATGAATATGACAATATCACCTATCAACGATACTTACGCCCCGCTCTACGGCAGCGTCCGGGCGGGATCCGCAAAACCGCAGGACACAGACGACTCCGGGAAGCCTGCCATACGGCTCCTGGGCCAGAATCCGGCCGGAAGCAACGGCAGCCGGACCAACGGCATCGAAGACGGCAGAAAGCTCCCCTTCGGCGATAAGGCAGCGGACAAGAAGAACGGCATCCAGAATCCCGGCGAGGAGTGCCAGACCTGCAAGAACCGCAAGTACAAAGACGGCTCTGACGAGATGGTCTCCTTCAAGAGCCCCCAGCATGTGTCCCCGGAAAGCGCAGCGTCCGCGGTGCGCGCCCATGAGCAGGAGCATGTTTCCAACGCCTACAAAAAGGCCGCCATGGACGACGGCAAGGTGGTCTCCGCCTCCGTCTCCATCCACACGGCGGTCTGTCCGGAATGCGGGCGCACCTATGTGTCGGGAGGCACCACCCATACCCAGATCAAGTATTATAACGAAGACAATCCCTATCAGCAGGACTTAAAGAGCGCCGACCACACGAAATACGCGGGCATGAACCTGGATTACGCTGTGTGAGGCCACCCGGACCCCACAGGCCGCTGGCTCATAACGGAAAACTTTTAGGGAGACACATAGCAATATATGAAGCAATATATGAAAAACTACGAACTGAAGAACCTGGCAAAGGACAGGCTGGAGGGCCGGTACGGCGGCGCAATCCGGGTCCTTTGCCTGAGCTACCTGATTTCCTGGCTCACACGGCTCGTCATCAACAATGTGGCGGGCAACACAATGGCCTCCGTCTATTCCATGACAAGCTCCAGGAATGCCGCCATTGCCGTGTCCGTCTTCTTCAACGGGCTGCTGCTGTTGGCGACAGTGATTCTGGGAGTGATGAACGCGGGCATTACGCTGTATTTCCTGAACCTGGCCAGCGGACAGCAGCCTGTGGTGAAGGATCTGTTCTACGGCTTCAGGAATGATTCCAAAAAAGCCCTGGGCATATCCGCCGCCCTGACCCTCTGCCACGCCGTGTGCCTGTGGCCGAGCCAATACCTGTTCCAGCATTTCCTGGAGGCCCAGGAGGCCAGATGGATCATGTACGCGCTTATCGCCCTGGCAATCGGGCTTTGCGTCTATGTGCCCATCTCGCTGGGGATTTCCCTGTCCTTTTATCTGATGCTGGACTTTCCCCAGAATTCCGGGAAAGAGACCTTGAAGCTCTGCTGGCGGCTCATGCGGGGGAACAGAAAAAGGCTTTTCCTTCTGGAACTTGGCTTTCTGCCGCTGCTGCTGCTGTGCCTCTTAAGTTTCGGCATCGGTTTCCTGTGGCTGGAGCCCTATATGCATATGACGTATACCTGTTTCTTCCTGGATATGATGAATCCCAAGAACTAATTGCCTACCGATAACTGCTGCGAGCTGATGGCCGTTTTCCTTATGTTTCAAGGCTTTTCCGATAGAAGCTGCAGCAGTTTATTTTCCGACAATTCCTAAGACAAAATCCCCGCGCCAGAATGCCTTTCCGACACTTTGGCGCGGGTTTTTTACTGATTCTGAGATATGTTGATCCACTTCAGATACCCATTGATGAAGGGATCCAGAGCGCCGTCCAACACGCCGTCCGCATTGCCGGTCTCCACTTCTGTCCGCAGGTCCTTCACCAGCTTGTATGGCTGGAGCACATAGGAGCGAATCTGATTCCCCCAGCCAATCTCCTTGACCTCTCCCCGGATATCCGAGAGCTTCTCCACATTGGCCTCCTGCTTGAGCAGGAACAGCTTGGCCTTCAGCATCTGCATGGCCTTGTCCTTGTTCTGGAACTGGCTGCGCTCGTTCTGGCACTGCACCACTGTCCCCGTGGGGATGTGGGTGATGCGGATGGCGGAGGAGGTCTTGTTGATATGCTGCCCGCCTGCGCCGCTGCTTCGGTAGGTGTCGATGCGCAGATCCTTCTCGTCAATCTCCACGTCCAGATCTTCCTCGATGTCCGGCATCACGTCCAGGGACACGAAAGAGGTCTGGCGCTTGCCCTGGGCATTGAACGGCGAGATGCGCACCAGCCTGTGGACGCCCTTCTCGGATTTCAGATACCCGTAGGCATTGGTGCCGTTGACCTGGAAAGTCACCGACTTGATGCCCGCCTCGTCCCCGTCCAGGAAATCCAGCACTTCCAACGCGAAGCCCTTGCGCTCCGCCCATCTGGTGTACATGCGGTAGAGCATGCTGCACCAGTCGCAGCTCTCTGTGCCGCCTGCGCCCGCGTTGAGCTTCAGGATGGCATTGTTGGCATCGTACTCGCCGGAGAGCAGGGTGCCGATGCGCAGCTCCTCGAACTGCGCGATGAACTCGTCCAGTTCGCTGCGGATGTCGGGAATCAGGGAGGCGTCGTTCTCCTCGTATCCCATCTCGATGAGGGTCAGGATGTCCTCATACTGGCCGGAGAGCTTGTTGCAGCCCTCCACGGTACCCTTTAAGTCCTTCAGGTCCTTCATTTTCTTGTTGGAGCTGTCGGGGTCGTCCCAGAAGCCCGGGGCTTCCATCTCCCGTTCCAGTTCTTCGATCCGCTTTACCTTGTTAGCGAGGTCAAAGTGAATCCCTCACTTCCGCTAATGGAGTTTCGTAGGACTGAAGTTCTGTCTTCATCTGATCTAATTCTACCACTTAACGTCACCTTCTTTCTGTAAAATCATTTTGTCGAACCTTTTGCCGCAGTTTATCCGGCATTTTCTTTTTTTGCTTCGACGGGAAATTCGATTCCCAGTATTTCCATCAAATTCCGGTATGCTTCCATCTCCGTGCTGCCTCTCCGGGCTTCTTTAATTAAGAATCTCTGCATCTCTTCCTTCGTCATCGATTCCATTCTGCCTCCTTCTCCGCATTCATTGTACCATCTTTCGTATACTATGAAACGCTCTCTTGTGCAGCATCCCGTCCGGCTTATTCCGCTTTTTCTTCCCTCGGCTTCGCGTCCACGATTCTTCTGATCAATTCCGGAATCTCATGCTCCGTATGGCCTTTTTCATCGCACCACTCAATGACTTCTTTGATTTCTTTCATCTACATATCATTTCCTTCCGCAGCACTGCTTGTACTTCTTGCCGCTGCCGCAGGGGCAGGGATCGTTGGGATAGACCTTGACATTGGCGCGCTTGGCAGGGGCCTTGGCCAGGGAATCGTCCTTGTTGGTGCCGGTGACCTTGGCCACCTGCTCCCGCTCCACCTTCTGCTCCACCTTGATGTGCAGCAGCATCCGGACGGTCTCCTCCTTGATGTTCTGGGTCATCTCATCGAACATGTCGTAGCCGCTCATCTTGTACTCCACCAGAGGATCCCTCTGGCCGTAGGCCTGGAGGCCGATGCCCTGGCGCAGCTGCTCCATGTCGTCGATATGGTCCATCCATTTCCTGTCTATGACCTTCAGCAGGATGACCCGCTCCAGCTCTCTGATGGCCTCCGCGTTGGGGAATTCCGCCTCCTTGCTCTCATAGAGCTTCACGGCCTCCTCCTTGAGCTGCTGCTTTAAGCTGTTCTTCTTAGGCTTGGCCACCCGCTCCGCCGTGACGGGCTCCAGAGGGATGGTGGGAATCAGCAGGGTGTTGAGCTCGCCGAAGTTCCACTCCTCCACAGGCGCGTCGTCATTGATGCTGGTGTCCACGCAGTTCTCCACGATATCTGTAATCATCTTGTAGATGAAGTCCCGCATGCTCTCGCCGTTCAGCACCCGCAGACGCTCGTCATAGATGATTTCCCGCTGCTCGCTCATGACCCTGTCGTACTCCAGCAGATTCTTTCGGATGCCGAAGTTGTTGTTCTCTATCTTCTTCTGGGCAGACTCGATGGCATTGGTCAGGGCGCTGTGCTCGATTTCCTGCCCCTCGGGCACGCCCAGCCTGTTGAACATGCTGATCAGCCGCTCGGAGCCGAACAGCCGCATCAGATCGTCCTCCAGGGAAATGTAGAACTTGGACTCGCCGGGGTCTCCCTGACGGCCGGAACGTCCCCGGAGCTGATTGTCGATACGCCGGGACTCATGTCGCTCCGTACCCACGATCTTCAGGCCGCCCGCTGCCCTGGACTCCTCGTCCAGCTTGATGTCCGTACCGCGGCCCGCCATGTTGGTGGCGA
>OFFK01000463.1_pt1 | contig 35777 bp, 30 predicted proteins | sample 1521361 | NCBI WGS metagenome assembly OFFK01 (sample SAMEA3504096, study PRJEB24116) | mouse gut metagenome | biome: mouse gut; feature: mouse-associated habitat; material: faeces | place: Denmark | collected 2011 | reverse complement strand
ATGTGTTAGGCACGCCGCCAGCGTTCATCCTGAGCCAGGATCAAACTCTCATGTTCTTGTCTGTCCTGCCAGTCATCTGGCTTCCAGTTTTTGTTTTCTGGATTACTGTTTTTGGTTGAGCTTTTTGTTCTCTTGTCTGAAATTCCGGCTCCCCTCGGGCTTTCCCGCCCTCCGTTTGCCGCTCCCGGGTTCCCCCGGTTTTTGGAATTTTCAGGGTTGCATTACTGTTTATTTGTCAAGGTTCAGGTTCTCTGGCTTGTCGCTGTCATCAGCGGCAACTCTGATAGGATATCACATGTCGTCCGCTTTGTCAACAACTTTTTTTATTTTTTTCTTCGTTGTTTTTTACTCACCGAAGCAGGGCTTTATATTACCATATTCTCCCTGGCTTGTCAACATCTTTCTTATCTGTCTTGTAAGCAACAGCAATTGATATCGAAGAAGCTTGTTTAGTGTAATAAAAAATCCAGAAATTGTCAATACCTATTTTGAAATTTTTTTAAAATTTTTTCCGCACACCATTTCTGACTTCCCGAACAGAAAAAACTGCCCCTTTTACTTATATGAATTGGGCGTGAAAGTTTCCTTCCTCTGCCCGCCGCACCGGGCACCCGTCAGCCTTTGCCGACACCCCTCCTCTGGATGTCCCTTTGTGCGTGTTGCGTCTGCAACATTTTTCCATGTGCACCCGTGTGCAATCGAGTAGGGAAGATTCGTCTTTCCCAGTCCGCGCGCGGGGCGCATGCAGCTTTTGCTGCTGATTTCCTCATGCACCCCTGCAAAAAAAGAAGCGCTGATTTTCAGCACTTCCAATTTATTCTGGCAGATAGAGCGGAGAAAGAGGGATTTGAACCCTCGCGCCGGTCACCCGACCTACACCCTTAGCAGGGGCGCCTCTTCGGCCTCTTGAGTATTTCTCCGTATCCGAACTGCATCTCTGCCAACTTATGAAGCGTCACGCAACGCTGTTGCATGGCACGATTATTATTATACATAAAGCACTGCCGTTTGTCAATCACTTTTTTCATCTTTTCGGCAGCATCTGTTACAATCCACTGCTTATGAAAGCATAAGACTTGTTTATCAAAAATTTTAAGTAAAACATAACAAGGAAATTCCCATATAAAACTTAGACAGAGGGTCTGATGTGTCCAGGTGAAAGTTTTATCTGTAAGCTGCATAAAAGGATAGGAAACGACAGTCATGCATGACCATAGCAGTGCCAACTATAATGACCTTTTTGTTTAAAGCCGCGGCGTCCAGGGTGACTGCGGCAATATAGTGTTCCGGGCACCCATGTCGTCTGTAAAAGGCTTCTATGCCTTCCCGGTCTTCGCCGCTTAAGCGGACACAGAGGAAATAATCCCCGTTTCTGCATGCCGCCTTCAGGCAGAAGTCATCGCTTTTTTCAGGCTGCCCCTGGTCAGGAACCTATTTTCCGTCACCAGAAGGAAGACAGCCTCCGGATCCACACCACCATATCCCGCAGATCCAGTCTCTCCCCACCCATTAATACAAGAAAACCAAGAGACTGTTTCCAATCTCCTGGTCTGCCGGCATTGATAATCCATTCTATTTCTTCTCCCGACAGTAAAGTCCGGGCGCCGTATCATATAAATCATTTCCCTGGGCATCCACCACAACGATTACGGGGAAATCTTTTACCTCCAGCCTGTGAATGGCCTCCGGCCCCAGGTCATCATATGCGATTACACACGAATCCGTGATGGAACGAGACAATAAAGCCCCCGCACCCCCTATGGCGGCAAAGTAAACTGCCTTGTTGCGCCTGATAGCATCTTTTACTGCCTGATTCCGTTTTCCTTTTCCGATCATTCCCTTCAGCCCCATATCCAGCAGAACCGGTGCATACTTATCCATGCGGCTGGCTGTGGTGGGGCCCGCAGAACCCACAGGTCTCCCCTCCCTGGCAGGAGATGGTCCCATATAGTATATGACATTGTCTTTCACGTCCACGGGAAGGGATTCCTGCGCTTCCATCGTTTCATACATTCTCTTGTGGGCGGCATCTCTTGCAGTATAGATGGTCCCCGTCAAATATACATAATCGCCTGCCCTGAGAGATGTTACATCCTCTTCCGTCAACGGTACCGTAATATATCTGTCCATTTACGCTCTCCATTTATCCTCCGGTCCTGGCCGGAGCTTTTCAGCCAATACACACATCATCTGCCGCAAATTCCCACTGCCTTCTGCCTTTCACTCTATAATGCGCACCGCATGGCGGTTTACATGACAGCAGATATTTACTGCAACCGGAAGTCCCGCAATATGGGTCGGATAGGTATTAATATTTACCGCCAGCGCGGTAACTGTCCCGCCCAGTCCTCCCGGCCCGATTCCCGAATTGTTTATCCTTTCCAGAATCTCCTCTTCCAGTTCACGGACATATTCCATGTCCGAAGGCTGATCCACCGGCCGAAGCAGTGCCTCTTTCGCCAGCAGCGCACATTTTTCAAACGTCCCCCCGATGCCTACCCCCACTACCAGGGGCGGACATGCGTTCGGCCCGGCCTCCTTTACTGCCCCAACCACAGCGTCCTTTATGCCATCTATGCCGTCTGCCGGCTTGAGCATAAATATCCGGCTCATATTTTCACTGCCAAAGCCCTTGGGGGCAACCGTTATCTTAACTTTCTCCCCCGGCACAATGGCATAATGAATCACAGCCGGTGTATTATCCCCGGTATTCTCCCGGATAACCGGATCCCTTACCACAGATTTACGCAGATACCCTTCCAGATATCCCTGCCTGACGCCCTCGTGAACGGCTGTCTCCAGATCCCCTCCCTGAAAATGCACATCCTGGCCGATCTCCATGAAGACAACTGCCATTCCTGTGTCCTGGCATATAGGTATCATATCTTCCCCGGCTATTTTCATATTTTCCGAAAGCTGGCCCAGAATCTGCCTGCCCAGGGGCGCCGCCTCCCTGCCTGCCGCACTATGCAGGGCATGTTTCATATCCTCCGGGAGAAAATGGTTGGCCTCGATACACATCTCTTTTATTGCTTCCGTGACTTTACCTACATTTAATGTCTTCATATTACCCCCTGCCGTTCCGGCGGTATCATTCCATACCGGAAAGTTCCGGATCCTACTCCGCAATCTGTCTTTTTACAGCTTCCAGTTCCTCCTGCGCCGGCTTACCGGGCACCCAGCTGATTTTCTGCCCATCGCCCGCATACCTGGGAATTATGTGCACATGAAAATGGGATACTGTCTGCCCTGCCGCTTCCCCGTTATTCTGCACCAGATTCATGCCATCACATTGCAGCCTTTCTGTCATTCTGACCGCCATTTTCTTTGCCAGGACAAACACCGATGCTGCCAGTTCCTCCGGAAGCTCGTACAAGTCCGCGGCATGTTCTTTGGGAAGAATAAGCGCATGCCCTTTTGTAGCCGGCCCAAGATCAAGAATCACCCGAAAATCCCTGTCCTCATACAATGTCTTTGACGGAATTTCACCGTTTGCAATCCTGCAGAAAATACAATCATCTTTTTTCATCTCCATACCTCCAAATCAGCATCCATACCCTTATGCACACCGGACCGCCTATACGGAACCCGGACTATGTCCCCCGACTACCGGTGTAGTCTTCCTGCGGGCACTTCCGTTCAAATACGTTCTTCAAACACAAACAGCTGGTCCAGCATCCGCAAAATGCCAAAATCCCCTTTTGCCTTCATGACGCCGGACATAAACGCCCTTTGAAATGTCATTCTTCCGTTTACAATATCCTCCATGACGGATTTGGCAAGCTGCATTTCCACATCAGCCTTACCGGAAGTATTGTAACTGCATTCCAGTTTTGTGCCCTCCACCGTCAGAAAAAGTTTTTTCTTTCGTTCGTCTATACTCATGGCATACCCTGCCACAAATCCTTCTTTTGGCCGGAAGGCTTTTCGGAACGGAGCAAGATATTCTGCCTCGTTGTCCATTTCCTCTTCGCTGAGCATGTCACGGAATAAGCTTGTCAGTTCCTGGATATCCTGTTTCTGCCGCTGTACATAACTGTCATCAGACACATACTGGGACAGCTGTTCTGTTTCCTGCGGTGTCAGGTTCGTATTTTTAGGCACTGTCACCTTCTGCTTTACAGCCTGGTTGCTGGCCGGGAAGCAGGCGATATGCTGATTGATGGTACGATACATGCTCTCCGCCTTTTTTTCTATAATACGAATATATTGCTCGTTCATTTCCAGAAACACTGTATTCTCAATATATCCGCACATACCGCTGCATGGCAGTCCGCCCAGTATCTCCCACGCGGTAGATAAATTCAGTTTGGCTTCCCGCTCTCCGCAGGTGGTAGACATGACTACCGGACACATGTAGATCCCGGCTATCTTTTCCTTATCCCCGAAAAGCCAGCAGGCATCCATAAACTGCTGCATGTATCCCCCAATGCCATACCATTCCACTGTAGTGGCAAGAATAATTCCGTCCACATCCTTTAGTGTCTGGGGCAGTGTGGGTATTGTATTTTTTAGTTCATATAAATTATAACGAGTGACATTCACCCTTAGTTCTTCCAGTATTTCCTGCATTTTATTGATGACAAACAATGTGGGATCATCAATAATGCCTCTGCCGCCGTAATAAATATTGATATTCAATGCAGCACCCCTGCCTTTCTGTCACATCACAGCGGCCCTCCGGCTGCCGTGCAAATCCTCTATGGCCTCTTTTCATAACAATATTAATATACCCTTCCACGGCTGTCAATATAATTTCCCCCGTCTCCATCGCTGCCAGAAACACATGACGGACGCTGCGGCAAATCCGGTGACCAAACCGCCTATATGGGCAGCATTGTCAATATTATGTCCGGTAAAACCACTGTACAGTGTATAGAGTATCATCAAAAGCACCCTTGCCGGAGTCACATTTTCCAGATTTCTGCCGGAAAACAGAACCATGGCAAGCAGGACGCCATCCAGACCGAAGACAGCACCGCTTGCCCCAAGGGAAGATGAAATATCGTCATTGACGACTTTCACAAACAAAGAAAAAAGATTCCCCCCTATTCCCGCAAGAAAATACAAAACGCCGTACCTCACGTGTCCCGTCTCTTTTTCAATCATGGAACCCAGAAAAAACAGTATCAGCATATTGTTAAAAATGTGGCTCATGCCGTTGTGCAGAAACATTGCCCACAGAATTCTGCCGTATTCCCCGTTTACCAAAACCCCGAACACATTCAGCATTCCCTTGTCGTATAACAGATTCCCCGTAAAATTGCACACCAGAAACACAAGCACATTTAATGCCACCAGCACCACGCTGACATAGGGCTGAAATTTCAATGATCTTAACGATTTCAAATTCTGAGCCTCCTGTACACACCCGCCTTTTTTTCATCCGGGCCGACATGCCTGCTGCAGATTTGGCTGTCTGCAATCAGCAGTGCATGAAAGATGCCGTCCCCATCCGGGTCTGTCCGTTTCTCAAATTACTTTGCCCCATTTTATCACAGTTTTTTGTGCTTTTCAATCATTTATGCTTCGTATTTTTGAAACAGCTTCCCAGGTCACAGTCCAAAAGTTTCCCTTGCTTCTGACACTGAATATGCTTGTGCCGGCCATAAATCCGGATAAGGAATCTGTCATTCCGAAGTTTTGATTTTTATGTAAAAATGTCCTTGTTTCCCCTGTCCGGAGCTCCCGAAAATACCTGATTTTTCTCAGCGAAATATGACCACCGACTTTCCGCATCTTATCTCGTCTCCCTCATCCAGCCTTTTCTTTTCATATGGCTGCATTCTGAGCCCGTTGTGGAATGTTCCATTGGTAGAATTCAGATCTTCCAGCCAGAAGCACCCTTCCCTTTTTGTGATCCTGGCATGGATTCTACTGACAGAAGAATCATTTAACACCAGACCTGTCCCTTCCTTTTTCTTGCCGATAGAAAGAGAATCCGATTCCAGATTCACCAGCAGTTTTCCCTCCGCAGACAGAAGTCTGTGCGTACGTTCCCCGGTCTGTGCCATCTCTTCAATGTATATCGTCTGCCCATACTTTTTCCCTTCATATTGTTTCTCTTCTGCCACAGCATATCCAACCATGGCCTGCTGCATATTCTGTCTGTAATCTTCGCGGATTTTTTTGTTCCGGCTCCGCTTTCCTTCCAAAATCCCCCGTATTCCCTTCCTATCTGATTTTATGGCCACATCCGGCAGCCTGATCTCCTCTTTCCGGCTCTCCATCAAAATGGCATCCTTTGAAATATTGCTCTCCGTTTCATCCACGATCTTCTCTTCCACCACGGTACATACCACCTCCGGAATTTTTGCATCTTTCAGTGATTCCGCATCATCAAAAATCTGATTTTGCAGATATACCTCTCCGTTTCGTTCCAGACGCTCGTACATCCGGTAAACACAATCCACAAGCGCCTCATCATTATAATCAATATGTTCCACCCAGAATTCCATTAATTTCATAAAACTGGATTCGCCTTCATAATAAGGCAGATATAAAAAAGAGAACACATTGCTTTCCAAATCCTGATATATCTGATCCGGATACCAGAGTATATTGCCCATGTCCAGAAGAAATCTGCCCAGTTCCTGCCGCATTTGTTTCAGACTCCATATAAAGTCTTTCATCCACTCTCTGGTTATACAATGATTTTCGTATAAATACGAAATATTCTGCCGGGAAGAAATGTCATAATAAAGATATGCGACTCCGTTGATATACCGCAGGCTGCAGGAAAGCAGTCCCTTAATCTGGCATCGCCCCAGTATACAGTATTGATATCTCTTTTCCTCCGGTATTTTATCCAGCCGTATCCTCTCATAATTGCTGTTCAAGCTACGTACATATTCTATATTCAGCATTGTGTCCCCTCATCTTTCTATCAAATTGCGAAACTTATGACACAATCGGATAAATGCCACCGGTGCCAGCCTGCTGTATCCATAATCTGCTTTTGCGCCCCACACCTCCCCTATACCGGGAAAATTCCAGCCTTTCAGAGGAATCGTAAACTCCCCGGCCCCCTGCACGGAAAAGTAATTCTTATCCAGGGAAGCATTCATGGCTGTAAATCTCCAGGTCACATATTTATCTCTGTATAATTCTGCCATTCGTCTTTGGACTTTTTCTTCCAGTGCAGCCGTATCCCTGTCTTCCTCAAGGCTTCCCCACAATGCCATCGCCCCCATATCCTGTTCCAAAATACATCTGTCATACTGGAACAACATACTATAAATGACAAATAAGATGGTCCCTGTCACTACCGGAAATACCAATGCCGCTTCCACTGTAAAATATGCGTTTCTGTTTTTCATTTTTGCCCCCATTTCTGCGCGGCCTTTTGCGCATGTCAAGTTTGTGGATGCCGCGCAGACACAAACTTGGGATTGAAAATATTCCATTTTCAATCTTACACCTCCGTATGCGCTTCGGCGCATATACCAGCCAGCGCCTTCCAATGTTGGGATTTCCGCAATATGGTCTCCCCACTATGTTCATGCCCTTATGACAATGACCCATGCCGCTGCCAGGAAAGGAAGAAACGGAATCCCGGTATTACGCCCGACTTTTCTCAGCACCAGTAAAACCAGCGAAAAAATACAAATCAGAAACAATCCCATGGCAAAAAGCAGCACACATCTTCCATCCCCCAGTACAATTCCCAGAGTTATCAGCACAATTCCGTCTCCATATCCCACTTTCTTTGTTGTAAGGGCAATCATCAAAAGCACTACCCCCGGAAGCATGCCTCTCAGTATATCAGCGAAGTCACTTTCTGACTGCAAAGCAGCCACCGCGGCCAAACACCCTCCAATTACAAGCATCCAGACTGGCACTCTCCGCTTTCTGATGTCGCAAACCCCCATTATGAACAGCCAGACCGTCACCACTGCCAAAATCCACATATCTTCCCCTCTTTACTATCCTTCCCGTTCCCGTATTCCCTGCATCTTCACCATATGATCCCATATACGCCAGCCGGCCCCGGTTCTTTACTCCCCACAGCGGCTGCATGGCGCATACCCCTTTTCCGCTGCCAAAGTGATATCCATGGAATGAACTGTCCTCTTCAATCCGGAGCACTCTCTGCTATAATGGTATCTGTCGCCTTCCTTTGTAATATAGAACATGGCAGGCCTGCTGCCATCCGTACATCTTGCACACGGATAGTACCTGCCTCCGTTCTGATTGCGTTCCTGTTCTACCGCTCCTGCCGGAATCAGCCTGGTTGAAAGACGCAGATGCGTACAGTCTGTACTTAAGTGATATACCGTTCCCGTCTCCGTAACATAAACAATACGTATGTCTTGCTCTCCGGAAGCTTCTCCGCCGGACAGTCCATAGCCATTCCATATATGGGCGTAAAACCTATTTGCCATCCGGAAAGAGGGAAAACCTATCAGGCTGCTCCAGGGCGAAACAGAATAGGTAACCACAAGTTCTATTTCGTCTTCGGGGCCAAATATTTCGCTCTCCCAAAACTGCAGGCTCGTTCTTCCATTGGTAAGCGGGGAGCGGTCCAGGTAGTCACCTCCCGCGGAACCAATCACCTGATTTCTCACATAAGTAGAAGAAATGGCAATTCCCGCCACTCCCTTCCACCAGTCTCCGGCCTCTCCCTCTCCTTCCGGCTTCTCTCCGCTGCTCACCGCATATCCGTATACCGCAAGCTTACTGCCGATCTGCCATAATGCCAGCTGAAGATTCCCATGCAGCCGAATCATTTCAATGGCACATCCCAGATTCAGAAAGAAAAAAAGAAATAGAGGGAGTACAATTGCCGCTTCCACTGTCATTCCTGCATCCGGTCCTTTGCACAGGGAGGCAAACAGTGAAGTCCCCTTTATGAAGTCGGACAGGATGGATGGTAAGCTCATGCCGCCATCCGGAAAAGAATCCGGATTCCGGGCTGAATCCGGACATTTGTTTCGATATGTCGGAGAAGGTTTCTTTTTTTCAATGAATTGTTTTTTGTTGTTTCCGCTCCATAAAAGGGACATCACTGTTCACCTCACTCTCTCAATGATAACTTTTCCGTCTTGTAATCTCATACTCAAAACCATGTCTGCTTCCCACTTTCACATATGCCTCCACCGTTTCATAACAGCCGTCCAGCCGAAACGCGGAATTGCCAGGGGTATTCCTGATATCCGCTTCCACCATATTCATGGCACGCGCGGTAATGGTATTGACATTCGTAAACATCATAAAAATTCTCAGATAGTCTATGTAGCCAAGTCCTTCTTCTCCGGCCCCCTTATCCTGTAAATCCCCTGCCAGCGCCGCAGACAATCCATAATGCCAGCTATTGTCATCCTTCAGAAGCGGAACCTTCCCTCCGGCCAAAAGAGTTTTCACATCATATATGCTTTCCGCATAGGCCCATGCCAGAAGAATCGCCCCTTCCAGAATCGGAATCAGCTCCGGCAGTAAAATCAGAGTACAGACCAGACCTGCTATCAGCTTGATCTCTGCGCGTTTTGCCTCATTTGACCACAAATACATGGCATTTGCCGCTTCCCTGAGTATGCACAGCCTGTTAGCCATGCTACGCAGGTTCTCTATATCGCTTCCATTTCCCACAATCAGATACTCTATCTGATAGCGAAGGGCGTCCTCCTCACATTCCGCGCCATACCTCCCCATGCACTGTAGTAAATATTCCTGAAACAAGAACTTCTCCAACAGCCCTCCCGTTTCCGACTGCGCTTTCTGCTCCAAATTGCCGCGGTTTATCTGTCCCCGCTCCATTCTTGCCATCACCAGATTATCCGTATCAAGTGCATTCTGCGACAGAGTTTCCTCACCTTCTGTTACAAGCTTCAAAATACCCAGGTTCTTTTTCCCCTCCAGGGCTTCTGTCGGATTATAGAGCTCCACGGTTTCCCACTCTCCCTCTTCGATCTCAACCTCCGTACCGTTATACTCTGCCATCCATTCCCCAATCTGTGCATCCAGATCCTGTTTTTGGGCTTCTTCCTTACCCTCTTCCAGTCCATTGACTTCCACCACCTGCATCCATTCCTGAATGTCCTGCAGCAGCCCAATACCTATGTCTGATTTTACTGCCTCCACTGCACAATTCCGGAACACCCCGCCATCATAGTCCGTCAATATGGATACTTTTTTCAACTGGGCCTCTTTTACTTCCAGTCCGAAAAAATCACCATATATGAATTTTGAAAACAAAATATCATCATAGCTGAAGTTCCTGGCAAGATACTTTCTCAAATGAGACTCTGTATTGACTTTGCTGCATGAGCCTGTCCCGTAAGAAGAATCAATGGCAAACAAATTGTACTGTTTCATCAGTTCCCGGTGATACTCTGCCATAATACTCTGAAGCCCGATATCCATGACACATTCCGTCTCCATACGCGCCCCGTTCCTGCGGGCCCCATCTATCAGAGTCATGCAAAGAGACAGAATCACCGCCAGGCACAGCGCCAGACAGACTGTCAGGTATGCATTGGGCTTCTGTTTCCCACTGCCGTTATCTTCTCCTCCCCTGACGTTTAACATGACACCCCTCCCCTTCCAGTCCGGGGCTTCCCCCGGACTGTGCAATACATACTGTTGCAGCTATACCGTGTTTGCCTGTGATGTGATCTTCTTGAATATATTGTTCACCACCTGGGTAATCTGGCTTTTAAATATGATCACCAGCCCCACAAGCACCACAATAATCAAAATGATTTCCACGGTTCCCATTCCTTCTTCCTCTGTCAAAAACTGTCTGATTCCCTTCAGGTTCTTCATACCTTCCTCTCTTTCCCCGCTTTTGTAAGCGGTCAGCAAATTATTTGTGTCCCAAAGCGGGACTGTCACCAAAATATATATGAAATCTTTACATATTCGAAAAGGCCGGAAGCATAATAATTGCCATGACCACCACCAGCATCAGCACCATTGGTACCAGCAGCTTTGTCCCTGCTTCCTCTCCCATCTTTTTACTCTGCTGCAGCCGTTCTTCCGCTGATTTTTCCGCCTCCTCCCGCAAGCGTTCCATCAGGGTGCTGTTTCCCCTTTTCAGGTTCTGTGCCAGCAGCGCGCTGAGTTTCACATACTCCTGCAGTCCGGTTCTCTTTCCGAAGTGTTCATAGGACAATCCTTCCGAAATCCCCGAATACAATTCCCTGCAGGTATAAAGCATCTCTTCATATGCCGGTGAAAATCTCCCACCGTTCCTGCGTTTTACCTCATAATCTCCGGCAATCTTCTGAAAAGCTCCCCTGATGGTCATACCCGCTCCCACAAACAGCACCAGCTTATGGACGATCTCCGGATACTCCCGGCGAAGACTTTTCTTTCTCTTTTCCAATTGTTCATGCAGGTCCTTGTCCAAAAATATAAACACCAGAACTGACACTACCAATGTTCCCGCCCACATCAGCAGACTATTGTCCTCCACAATCTGCCTCCACTGAATTTCCTCCCCCTGCCAGCTGGCCGGCAGTCTCCATTCCGCTTCCCTCACACTGTCACTCTGGGACCGTATCAGCAGCTCTTCCATCTGCCGATATCGCTCTTCCTCTTCCGTAAGCTGCTGCGGCATCAGCCGCACATGCAGCTCCTCTGTCTGTTCATACCCCCCGTAAGACAGATACGCCTTTATAATCACATCTTCCTCATCTTCTATTGTGAATACTTGTCCTGTGTCACTTAAGCTTCCCGGACTGGAACTTTCCCATTTTACAAAAACCGGAAATTCCCCATAATGCTCCCTCAGGACCAGATCTTCCGTGACACAGCCCAGGCTTTCGTTTCTGCCCAATATATATTCCGGCAGCCGGGCTCTCAGTTCCTCTGTCAGGGCCTCTATTTCTGCCTCCGGCAGCAGTCTGGGTTCTATCTTCACCCTGAAATCCATCTGCTGCTGTCCATAATCGGCCGCAACATTGATTTCACGTTCCCCTTCCTGATAGTTGAGCCTGTGTATGGCGCCATCCTCTCCCAGAATGATTTTTTCCTGTGCACTGAATCTGCATGCTGCACCAAATAATGTGCCGGCCAATATTACTGCCATACACAGGGCAGTCTTTCTGACATAATACTGTGTCTTCAGACATTCCCTGGATTCTCCGGGATGAAGCTGTACCAGATCTTTTTCCACCTGAGGAGAAGAAAACAGTTTCGGAAAATGACGGCATGTCTTTTTATAAAGATACATGGCTATTTTATAAAAAGGCTTCAGCACAGAGGCCGTCCCCTGCCCCGTCTCTTCTTTCCGCGCAAAGTACAGCAGTCCCAAAAAACAGAAAGAAATTATCATTGTAATCCAGTACATCCCTTCCCCCCCTATATCATTTCCGCGGTAATCCCTTTCATAATATGCTCCCCCAGACAGAAGGCCCCCAAATATACGCCCAGACAGCAGGTCATAATGACAGCCCCTGCCAGATTATGGTACAGAGGATTAAAATACCCCCTGTTTCCCATGTCAATATACAGCAATATTCCAAAAGGCATCCCTTTCATCACCATCAGTTCCATCTTCTTTCCTCCCAGCAGCATTTGTATTTCCTGCCGCAGTTCGATCTGTCTGCCAATCTGGCCTGCCGAGCTCCTGATAATTTCAGCCATATTCCCGCCATTTCTTTTGGCAAGCGCAAATATCTGTGCAAACTGGCCGATATCCTCACATCCGCTCCTGGCAGCAATATCCATCAGAAGTTCTTCCAGGGATATATTGATATTCAGCCCCCTTCTGATAAAATTCAGCTCCCTGCCAATCAGCGCATTCTCCCCGAACATCATCTCCATATCCTGCCTGCACTCCAAAAAAGCGTTCTCCACAGAATAACCTGCCTGAAGGGATGTTGCTACCGCCAGAATGCACTCCCTGAACTGAGATGCCAGTTCTTCCCTGTCCCTTTCAGCCTTTTGTCTGCCAATCCCCAAAAAAGCCATAACTCCTATCGCGGAAAGGGGGATAACTGCCAGATAACTGCGATAGAAAAAATATGCCAGGAGACAAGTGATACCCGCACAGAGGCAGACAGCCAGTATCCTCTCCCCTCTTTTCCAGCTGACCTTACGATAGTCCTGCCGCCTTAAGTTTGTTTCCATGTCTCAGCGCTCCTTTCCTGCACAATTTTCCCAATACATTCCCTTTCCCATCCTCTCCCTCTTCCTCAAAGAGAAACAAGGGGTTCATCACAATCTCATTGTTTTCATACCCTGCCAGTTCTGTTATTTCCAATACCCTTCTGGATTTGTCCCGCAGCCTTCCCAGGTGCACAATAAGATCCACACCTGATGCAATCTGCTGTCTGATTGCCGCCAGCGGAAGGTCCATCCCCATCAATACCATATTTTCCAGGCGTGCCAGCATATCCCTGCCGCTGTTTGCATGTCCTGTGGACATGCTTCCGTCGTGTCCGGTATTCATGGCCTGCAGCATATCCAATGCTTCCGCTCCCCGCACTTCGCCCACAATGATTCTGTCGGGTCTCATTCGCAGGGACGACCTGATCAGTTCCCGTATCGTAATTTCCCGGCACCCCTCCACATTGCTGTTGCGTGTTTCCAGCCGCACCAGATTCGGCAGCCCCTGCAGCTGCAGTTCTGCACTGTCTTCAATTGTAATGACTCTTTCTTCCGAAGGAATATAGTGTGACAACACATTCAGAAAAGTGGTTTTCCCGCTTCCGGTTCCGCCGCTTATAAAAATATTGTACTTGGCCTTTACAAGCTTTTTTAAAAAGTCCGAGGCCTCAGCCGAAATAGAATTCATGCGGAGCAGACGCTCCATCGTGACAGGCTTATCAGGAAAACGTCTTATTGTGACGATAGGACCGTTCAGGGCGATAGGATTCATGACGATATTCACTCTGGAACCGTTGGGCAGCCTTGCGTCCACAATGGGCGATGCTTCATTCACCACCCGGTTGCATCCTGCAACAATCTGCTGTATCACGTCCTGCAGCTTTTCCGTGGATTCAAAGCCGATATCCAGCTCCCTGAGCTTTCCCTCCTGTTCCACAAATATATGATCCTTTCCGTTTATCATAATTTCCGTAACCGAACTGTCTTCCACAAAAATTTGCAGAATATCCAGCCGTCTCAGGGAATCGAACAGTTCTTTTTTCAACTGTCGCCTCATCTCTGCAGGACACACCAGCAGGCTTTCCTGCTCCAGTATGATCTCGTCTATGGTATCCTCCACATCCTCATCCGTGAAGTCTTTTACAAAATCCAGACGCTCCTGCACCTTATTCCGCAGTTCCTTTTTTAAATTTCCATAGTCCATACATTGCCTCCTTCATGCCATCTCCCATTGCTTCCCCGGCGTCCGGAGAGAACCCGGCTGACTTCCAGTCCGCATCTGACCTAATTCCGTTCAGGCCCCTCTTCATTCCGGCACTTCTTTCATCTCCCGGATCAGTCTCCTGACCAGATCTGCCATATCGCCTTTGGTCAGCTGTTCCAGTTCTTCCGGCAGTCTGCAGATATGGGGAATGCACAATCTCTTTGTCTTGCCAAGGACATCCCCGAATTCATACATTGCCAGAATCTGTTCATACTGGAGAAGCTTGCCCTGGGCAATTCTGTCTTCCAGTGTCAGCGTATATACTTTCGTACACAGTCTGAGAATTTCAAACAGTCCCTGCATACTCTCGCTTAAATCCAGGACCACATACGCATATTCATCCAGTTCCTCTATCTTCTGCAACAGTCCCAGCCACTCTGCAGCCGTGACGGTCAGCAGATTCTGGCCCGATTTCATGGGCGGGATATAGTCAAGCCTCCCTTTGTGTTTCAGCATCGTCTGAAGGCGCAGGCGAAACTTATCCTTTTGTGCATTGAGAAAGTAAAGCAGGTCTGCCATATCCAGGGTCTGCATATCCGGCAGCAGTTCCGTGCGCCCTGCATAGTGTTCAAAGTTCAGATACAGTGTGGGATGCTCTTCCGCAAGCATCAGGCTCATGGTCAGCGCAAAGGAAGTCTGCATACACCTCCTGACCGGGGAATAATTCCCGATAAATACAGTTTTACGGTTTATTCCCGGCAAAGACAGCGGTTGGTCTGCCACTTCCATGTAAATACCAAGGAGCTGCTTCAGTATTTCTTCCGCTTCCTGATATTTATCCACATAGAAGACATCATCCCATTTCATGACCCCGCTTTCGTTGAGTACTACCAGCCGTTTGGGGCTTAAGTTCTGCAAATTCTGGCAGAACGCAGACTCAGCCACTACCAGCATTTCTATCTCCCGCTGCTCCACGCCAAGCATGTCCTCCACATTTGTATAGGTATGCAGCTCCCACGGCAGGCTTTTGCGTTTATTTAGAAAATCCGTCATCAGCTGCGCAAACTCTTCCTCCACATCACACAGTGCCATAACCCTGCAAATCTTTTCTTTCAATAGACACCTCCCAAATACATAAGCACACTGATCAGCACCGGACCTGACAGACAGATTCCCACACGGCGCTTGTCCGTTTCCGCTTCCAGATACAGCTTCCATTTACCTGCTGTCATTCCCTCCTGCAGATACCGGCACAGATACCGTATCCTCTCCCTGAAAATATGTCCCCTCCACATTTTAAAAACTGAAATTACTGCTGCAGCCAGCAAAGAACAGAACAAGAAAACAAGAACTTTTCCGAATGGCAGATACCCCGCCGTCACTCCCAGAAGTTTCACATCCCCGGCACCCACGCTGCCGATTTTGAAAAGCGGATAGAATAATACCATAACGGCTGCCGTCTGCGCCAGATAAAATATCATTCCCGATAATTCCCCATCCAGCAGACGCCATCCTATTCCCAGAAATGCCATGGCCAGAACCAGATTATTGGGGATACGCTTGTCTTTGTAATCATAACCGCAGGCCGCTGTTAAAAATACACACAAAGCCGCCAACAAACCATCTCCTTTTCCTTTTATCTTACTTGATTTCTAAGGCGAAATATGCCTTCTGAACTACATGAATCATTTGAACTTCCTGATTTGTTATATTGTAAAAGCATTATAGCCAAAGTCTGTTCTGATTGCAAGAGGTAAATGCCAAAAAAATATATTTTGGCGGAAATCTACAAAAATTTATAAAGCCCAATCCCATAAAGTGCCAGAAGCCCAGGTAATCCAAGGATTCCGGATGTCAAAACCGTAAAACCGTTAATTCCTACCCCCAGGGAAATTCCTGCTTTTTCCAGAACAGAATTCAGAAAATACATTGCGATAGTTCCCAGAATACATCTCATAAAAATATTTAAAATCCGCTCCATGTATACGCCTCCCATTCTCTTCGTTTCTTTTCGGGCTCACCGGCACATCATAATAATCCTCCATTCTTGCTCATTACGCAAATTTGGGCGTAAGCACAAATTTGCCTGTGAAAAATTTATTTTTCACAGTATACACCATTGTAAAATTCACCGACAGCCCTCTTCCCCGGACACGGCCTGCACTTCCCCGGGCCTTTTGCCACATGGGACGAATTCTCCCATATGACGGAATATATTGCCTATGTCCTATCACATACATATGTCCTCTTTTCAAAAATATGAAAAAAAAGGATATTTTCTAAATTTTCCAAAGATGGAATATTTTTCTTATTCCACGTCTATACTTTTAACGTAACTGCCCCGCATGGCAGATAAAAACAACTTCACATAGTTGTCAGACAGCACAAAACATATGTCTTTTCAAAGGCATACCTGCTTTCGCACAATTACACCGTACACAGCAACTGCCCGTCAGCCTGAGAAGTACTCCCTGCAGACAAGCAAATTTCCCTTAAGCTACATTTTTCGGCATCCATGTCTGCCAGTTTACAACACTACCCCCTGCGGACAGATAAATTTCTTGTGATCCATATTTCGGAAAGGAGGCGCAGCCCATGAAAATGTATTTCAGCCATAAGCCAGGCACAGATAGCATGACAGAAGAAGATTATTCTCCCCTGACTTTAAAAGATTCCATAGAAAAAACCCGGCAGGCTCTCAATGATGCCTACGCGGGTTTTGACAATGCTTTGGAAGTCGATCTGATCGACAGTTACATTTATGAAATTAATTCTCTCCAAAAAAGATACAAGCATCTCTCCGATCTGGCCGCGGAAGAAAATCCCCCGGAGGATGACAATCTACGCAAGTATTCCCCTGTTCGCGCCCTGGTCAGTCATGTTCTCGGTTAATGTGTTTCTGCCATATGTGAGACCGGCATAAACAGCCTGGGAGTTGCCCATCACCGGCCCTGCACTGTTTTGTCCCGCAATCTGCCTATAGGCGTCATGCAGGGGTTCTATCACATGTTTTACTTCATTGAGAATGCCTGGCTCCCGGCGCCGTTCGCCGGCAGCCAGCCGCCTGAAACAGAACATATATAGTTTATGAAGGGCCGGAGCCGGTTCATAATTCAGGTTCAGGGAATTTACCAGTTCATTGAGACAAGCCCTGGATTTCCTGACGGCGTCATGAAACGGTTCCTGCTCCTCCATGCGAAGTGCCTCTGACGCATCATCCAGATAGCAGAGCAGCATCTCGTACAGGATCACCACCATCTCCGTGGAATTAGCCTGTGTAATCCGAAATGTAAATTGCTGTTTGTCCTCTTTTTTCATATTTAACCCCATTTCTGCGCGGCCTTTTGCGCATGTCAAGTTTGTGGATGCTGCGCAGACTCAAACTTGGGATTGAAAATTTTCAATTTTCAATCTTACACCCTCTTGTGCGCTTCACGCACATATTTGTGAATATTTCTCTCTTTCACGCCAGACCATGGGTCCGGCATGGCGCTTCAACCATAAACTGTAACGCACAGCAGCCGGAAAGCAATCAGAAAACCCGGCGCTCATTCACGGCGTCTCTGCCCTTTTTACTGCAGCAGCTGCAGAACCTGGGAAGGTCTCTCATTTGCCTGGGCCAGCATGGATGTTGCCGCCTGGGTCATCACCTGATATGTGGTGTAGTTAGTCATCTCTTCTGCCATATCCACATCCATAATTCTGGAATAAGCCGCCGTCATATTTTCGGAAGTAATATCAAGACTGTTTATCGTGGACTCCAGTCTGTTCTGGTATGCGCCCAGACGTCCCCTGACGCTGGAAATAAACTGAACCGCGCCCTCAATCCGGTCGATGGCCTCTGTGGCGCTGCGCTCCGTGCTCACATCCAGATCTTCTATCCCCATCTCCCGGAGGGAAATTTCGGGAATGTCAATTTCCATAATCTGTCCTTCATTTGCACCGATCTGCAGAATCATGGCGCCGATTCCGGTGACGTCTATTTCCACATTGCTGAGCGTAACCGGAACTCCCTGCTTTTCAATGGTGGCAGTCAAATCAAGTTTCAGCTCAAAGCCGTTTATCCCCTGAATTGTCACCAGATCGTCCTTTATGGTTGCCGTGGCCCCCTGGGGGAAACCTCCATCCGTCAGATCCACTCCCGTTATCATATATCTCTCGCTTTTATCTGCAGGGATAGGATTTTCTTCTATGATCAGTTCTTTTATATTATAAATCTTGGCAGTGACGCCTTTGGAATAAGAACTTACTTTCACGTCAAGATTATCATTTACATATCCCTTCAGGGAAAAATCACCGTTCAGCAACGGCTGTCCATTAAATTCCACGGTCTTCGACACACGGTCAATTTCTTCCGTCAGCTGGGTCACCTCATCCTGAATGACACTTCTGTCACTGTCAGACTGGGGACCGTTTGCAGCCTTGATGGCAAGCTCGTTCAGACGCTGCAGCATTTCACTGATCTCAGACATGGCACCGTCGGCCGTCTCGATGATGGAAACGCCATCACCGGCACTCTGGTTTGCCACTGCAAGACTTTCCAGCTGCGAATTCATCCTCTTTGCCATGGCAAGCCCGGCCGGATTGTCCTTGGCAGAGTTAATTTTCAGTCCGGATGAAAGCCTCTCAATGGATTTTGAAAGCAAATCATTGTTGTTGGCCAATTTGTTGTTTGTAAGCATTGCGGATACATTGTAATTGATTCTCATAAACTTTTCTCCTATTCCCGTTGGGATGCTTCTTTTTGGGCTTTCTTTTTGCCCATATGTCCAAAATACCCCTGCCACGTCCGGCAGCGGTCCCCGTTCTTCCCGGGTGAGACTTCTGACAATTTTTATTCGGCGGCACCCTCCCGGACTACTGACTCCAGGAATACCTTGGCCACCCGGTACAGCTCTGCGCTGTCCGTGGGGGTATGCTCCCCTGACCTGACCAGTTCCGGCATCCGTCTCTCCGAGGCAATTGTTGTGATACTGCCTACATTCCAGCTGCCTGCCGCTTCTCTTTTAAAGTTATCGGCTATTTGCCGCACTTTCATTATATCGACTTTTCCTTCTCCAAAGAGCATCCCGTGGACAGTGCCTCTCTCCAGGTAAAGCCTTGCCTGCATATGTTCCTCTTCGGAAAGGGTCACGCCTATGGTGACGGTGCCTTTTTCCTGGCTGCTCTTATCCAGCGTCAGGTGAACCCTTGTAAGCGTATCTCCCACATACATGGGCAGATAATATTCCTCCCTCTTGGCCAGGGCTGCCGCCACCGTCAGCTGCTTATGGCTCAGCTGCATCTGCCGCACATCCATGCTGCTGTCTGCTTCCTCAAAAGTGGCTTCTTCCACAGACTCCAGTGCCGTTTCCGTGATATTCCCGTAATCCTTCACGAAAGTATCCATGTCGTCCAGTTTGCGCCACAGCGCAGAACTGCCGGTCTCTTCCTTGGAAACACCTTCCGTCTCTTCCTTTTCCGGCCGGGACTTCCGTGCCAGAAGAGACAGAATGTCTGTCTGCCCTTTCAGGTTTTTGCCCGTTCCCGTCTTCTGCCTGTCACACATTTCAAACAGATTATCCACCCCGTAGGTCAGGGCCTGGGCCGCCATCAGATTATCCGCACTGGCAGGAAGATCCCCTCTCTGCAGCAGGGCAACACTTTCCTTATCTGCCGCGCTGACTGCCTGGCGCTGTTCTTCCAGCTGTGTCTTATTATATTCTTTGTTCGTTTTTTCATCAGGTGACACTTCTGTCAGTACATCGTTTGCCGCTTTGACAATGGCTTCCTTCACCGGCTCTGCCATCACTTCTTCCCTGGGCATTTCCGTTTCGGTCCCCTGGCTGACGGCATTCGTCTCATCCCTGGCTTCCGTCTCTGTCCCTGCATTCTCTTCCCTGGCTGCCGCGGAAGCGTTTGCTGCCCGGATATCTGCCACCGTCTTCACGAAAGCTCTGGATATCTGTTCCGAAATACTCTCCCCGATGCGGACCGGTTTCGGAATATCCCCCAGTTCGTCCGGGACACGGATGTCCAGACCCTTTCTGCGGTTGTTCTGCAGGGCAGACAGAAGATTGGAGAAATGCAGTTCTGCCTGGGCATTCACCAGTGCCCCCACTGCTGCGCCCTCTGCCTTTTCAATCTGCCGCACCAGTCTGTAAATTCCGATATAGCTTTCCCTTTCCTCGGGTGTAATCTCATTATTCCGTTCCAGGCCGTACAAAAACCTGCTGTAGCTTTCTGCTTCTTTTTTATATTCGGGCGGCAGTGTCTTAAAATATTTTTCCAGTTCCCCGAAACTCTTTTCCAGGGGATTGAAGCCGTCACGAATCATCTTCAGGGTTGCCGCGGGAGTCAGCTTCTCCAGTACGCCCTGTACCTGTCTGTCCGCATCCCTGACTGCCTCCACATTGGATATGGTCATCTCCATCTGGTTGTAACCCAGGATTCTGACCGCCCTGCGGTTTTCTTCTGTCAGCTCCAGGCCCAGATCTTTCAGAATATGGTCCACGCTGGCAAATGCCTTCTCCATACTGTCGCCCAGGTCAGTTCTGGGTGCCGTCATCAGCTTCTCATAACTTGCCTGAGCCTTCTCATAATTCTCCTGCAGAACCCGGCCTTCGTTATAAATTGTCTCCAGGGAAGCGCTGCCCTGCCCTTTTGCAAACATGCCCAGCACGTCTGCAGGCAAGCCCGGCAGCTGGTCAGCCACATTGCTGACCCTGCGATAATTCTGATATTTCTCCACCGCCATGGAATCCTTGGGGAAATACTGGCCTGCCAGCTGGTACTCTGCCTGTTTCAAAGCCTCTATCAGTTCCTCCATGGGCGCGGTGTCAATGGAAAATCCGCTTTTCAGCAGTTTCACATTCACTTCTGCCGTCATGCGCAGTCTGACTTCCTCCAGCTGCCTTCTGGCCGTAATATCCCCCACGCTGGCTTCCCACAGCTCACTGCTGTGATAATAATCCGAAATGGCCGCCGCTTTCTCATATAAGTTTTCTTCTTTTCCCGCCAGTGATGCGTGCAGCGGACTTTTTCCCTCTGCCACCGCAGCCGCCACGGCTTCGCCGAAACGCTTCTCTGTGACCGGAAATTCAATGCCCTGCATCTCTTCCAGCCTGTTCAGGTTCTCCGGTGTCACCGGCAGTCCCCTGTCCAGAAGCCATGCGGCATTTTGGCGGCTTTCCTCATTTACCTCCCTGCCGGAAAGCGAAATGACCTTGTCCAGCTGGGCCTGAAGTTCCCCGTTCTGCTCCCTTCCGGCACTCTGGGTATAGTATCCGTGCACATCCTCCGCATAAAATCTGGGAGCGTTGCTGCCCCTGCCTGCACCGCTGCTCTGGGCCAGGTAAAGATTCCAGATTTCCGTCTCCAGCTCGTTGTCCACCATATAGCTGCGGGCTCCGTCTCCCAGGGGCTGGAGTTCCGAGCTCAGGTTCCACGCCTGGGAAAGGGCCGCCAGATTGTCCTTGGTCAGCGGTACGTCAGCCTGCCGGAAACTGTCCAGCACTGTCCTGGCCAGCGTCTGGCTGCCCAGCGCCGCTGCCAGGGTATCCACATCCATATCGTCCGTGTATCCCGCAATATTCTGGCCTGCCCGAACCAGTTCCGCCTTGATTTTATCCACAATGGTGACTGCTTCCTCGGGGTCCATGCTGCCGAAATCAAACCCCTCCTCGCGCAGCTTCGCATAATCCTCATCCGACAGAGTATGTGACATTACTGTCATATAATCCCGCAATACGCCAACATCCACCTCAGCCGCTTCCTGCTGAAGCTCAATCAGACTTTTTCCTTTCTCACCGCCCATCCCCGGTATGTCGGGGCAGCCTCCCTGACCAAAGAGCGCCGCAAATGGTGCCTGCGCTGCTGCCGCTCCCCTTCCGTGATTTGCCTTGTTTCTCTCCGTATGCCGTCTTTCCGCTTCCTTGACTGCCTGTTCCGTAAATGTGATTTTCAATTTTGTATCTCCTGCTATAATTACTTTTAAAGTCCCTGTACCATTCCCGCACCGCCAAGTCAAAACCGCACTTCTTTCCCAAATTCTCTTTATTGCCTTACTTTCTGCTTATGGTGAAGCATTGGGATGCACGGTGTTCCGTATGAATTCTGTCTGTGCACACTTTTTGATATGGAAAAAGGTGCAAGCGCACCTATTGCGCTCACACCTTTTATTTCGGTAGATATGGAAAAAACCTTTACCCCGCGGAACATTTTAGAACACAAACACAGCAGCTCCGTAAGGCGGAAGGTCAAGGGAAATGGAGAACTCTTTTCCCTCACAGGGAACCGCCTCTGCCAGAATCTCTTTCTCAATCTCATTTCCCCATCCGCCGAACCTCTCCTCATCACTGTTCAGCAGAAGCTTATACTTCTTTTTCTTGGACACAGTGGGTACCGGCACCCTGTACCCTTCCCGCCTGATGGGTGTCATATTCAGCACAAAAAGCAGGTTATTGGTACCCTTTGCGCATTTTCTGACAAAAGAAAATACACTGTTTTCCCCATCGTTGGCATTCATCCACTCAAAGCCGTCCCAGCTGTCGTCAATCTCGTAAAGTGCGGGGTATTTACGGTAAAGCATCAGCAACTCTTTCACATAAGCCTGCAGTCCCCAGTTGTTGGCCTCACCCAGCAGGAACCAGTCCAGCTCCCTTTCCTCGCTCCATTCCCTCTCCTGTCCGAAATCCTGTCCCATAAAGAGAAGTTTCTTTCCGCTGTGCCCAAACATAAAGGTGTAGCCGGTCCGGAGATTGGCATATTTATCCTTTGTATACCCGGGCATCTTATTTACCATGGAACATTTTAAGTGCACCACCTCGTCATGGGACAAAGGCAGAATATATTTTTCGGCCTCATTATAGCTCATGGCAAATGTCATGGCATGATGGTTCCCTTTTCTGTACAGCGGATCCAGCTTCATATATTCGCAGAAATCGTGCATCCAGCCCATATTCCACTTAAAGGTAAAGCCAAGGCTGTCCCCGCCAATCTCGCCTGTCACGTCCGGCCAGGCGGTAGACTCCTCTGCCACCGTGATAAAGCCGGGATAGGTTCCCCTGACAACGGAATTCATGTGTTTGAAAAATTCAATGGCCTCCAGATTCTGGTTTCCGCCGAATTTGTTGGGCACCCACTGTCCATCCTTCTTTCCATAGTCCAGGTACAGCATGGAAGCAACCGCATCCACACGAATGCCATCCACATGGAATTCCCGCAGCCAGAAAAGTACATTGGCAATGAGGAAATTTTTTACTTCCGGTTTGCCGTAGTTAAATATCTTGGTGCCCCAGTCGGGATGGGAACCCAGACGGGGATCCGGATGCTCAAAAATACACTGTCCGTCAAATTCTGCCAGTCCATGGGCATCTGTGGCAAAATGTGCCGGTACCCAGTCGAGAATGACCCCAACACCCATACTGTGCATTTTATCCACAAGATACATGAAATCCTTGGGTGTTCCGTACCTGGAAGTAGGCGCATAGTATCCTGTCACCTGGTATCCCCAGGAGCCATCATAGGGATGCTCCAAAATCCCCATGAGCTCAATATGGGTATATTTCATTTCCGTCAGGTATTCGGCTAGCCTGTCTGCAAATTCCCGGTAATTGTAGAATCCTTCTTTTCCGTCAGGATGCTTCATGAAAGAACCCACATGACATTCGTAAATCGCCATGGGAAGTTTGTTCACATCTTTCTTATCCCGGGTTTCCATCCACTTTTTGTCTTTCCAGGCAAACCCGTTTATATCCGTGATGATGGAAGCCGTCCCCGGTCTGTACTCCGCATAATTGGCAAACGGATCTGCCTTGTAAAGCTTTCTGCCATCCTTTGCATGAATCAGAAATTTGTACATCTCCCCTGTCTTCACACCGGGGGCAAACAGTCCCCACAGTCCTACCGGCCCCAGCTTCTCCATGGGATGCGACTCTTCATTCCACCCGTTGAAGCTGCCGATGACATAGACAGATTCCGCATTGGGCGCCCAGACGCCGAAGTAAATTCCTTCCTCTCCTTCCTCCTCAGACACATGCGCCCCAAGCTTCTTGTAAATGTCATAATGAGTTGCCTGGGAAAAGAGATACTGGTCAGCTTCCGAAATAAATACCTTCCCCTCTTGTTCCGTGGTAGCCGCCTTTACCGCCTTCACCGTTTTTTCCGACTTTCCTGCCATGTTGATACCACCTTTCATGCTACAAAATCTTTTTCCGTCAAAATGATCATGTCTTCGTCATCATATCGTCTCGCCAGCAGAATGTCAAAAAAATGTCCCAGTGTCTTCCTGCTGGCATGACGGATTGCATCATCCACAATCTGTTTCACTTCGATCACGGTTACCACATGGTCAATGGTCTGGCATTCCTCAATCCTGGTGTGCAGGGCCAGCACTCCCAGGTCGTCAATGGAATATTCTTTTTCCCTGGCATATCGTCTTCCGAACGATACCAGGACATCATTGCTGAGCGCTTCCAGATCCATGCGCGCCGTGAAATCCCCATACAACTCCGGCGTTCCCAGAAACAGTTTCTGTATCGCTTTCTTTGTATCCTCCAATATTACAATAATTCCGAATTTTTCCTGCTGCAGCGCATTGTGAAGCATTGCCGCCGTCTTTGCGTCCATGCCGGCCGCCTTCTGTATAATCAGTGCCCCGTTGTGTAGCTGCTCCAGAGTCTCCCTCACATTTTTCTGGTTCAGCCCCTGTCCTGTTATCTTTGCCACTTTGCCCGAGAAATTACTGTCCGTCATACTGACGTCACGGATCATATTCTTGGCCAGGGTCAAAGTATCCATCCCCTCCTCGCCCGTAATGACCACATTACCGGTATAAGCGGCCATGCTGATGCCGTCTATGGCTTTCACCAACTGTTCCCTGGAGTGCCGGCTCTGGATAAAGGGCGCAAAAAGTTCTTTTTCTTCCTTTGTCATTGCCCGGACCTTTGCTTTGTCGGTTTCCACGGACTGCGGCTTTGTCTCCCGGGAAGATTTTTCTTTTGCCTCCGCGCTATCCGGCGCAGGCACACGAACCTTCTGCCCTTTCTCCACAGCTTCCTCCGCGGCTCTCCCCGATTCTTCCCCGGTTGTCTCCATACCACCGGCCTCCTCCGGAATTTCCGCTTCCTCTATGCTCCCGGCTTCTTCCGGGTATTCCCCTTCTTCCACGATTCCGGGCTCTTCCGGGTATTCCTCTTCTTCCACGATTCCGGGCTCTTCCAAATATTCCGCTGCTTCCACGATTCCGGGCTCTTCCAGGTATTCCCCTTCTTCCACGATTCCGGGCTCTTCCGGATATTCCCCTTCTTCCACGATTCCGGGCTCTTCCGGGTATTCCCCTTCTTCCACGATTCCGGACTCTTCCGGGTATTCCTCTTCCTCCCACACCTCAAAGAACTCTTCCGAATATTCCGCTTCCTCCGGGTATTCCCCATACTCCATGCTCCCGGGCTCTTCCGGATACCCCTCTTCCTCCCACATCCCGGCGGGCTCTTCCAGGTATTCCTGCCCCTCCGGCGTCTCGGATTCTTCCGGATATTCCCCTTCCTCCACGCTCCCGGGCTCTTCCGGATACTCTTCTTCTCCCCACATCCCGGCGGGCTCATCGGATTCCGGTTCTTCCGTTCTCCCCTCTTCCGCCGTATCCGGGTATTGTGGTTCCCCGGGGGCCCCGTTCTCTTCTATGTAATCCGGCGCTTCCAGATATTCCAGCTCCTCCAGCGCTTCCATGGCCTCATCATATTCCTGGTTTCCAGGACGTTCCCTGTTCCCGGGAGTTGGGGCGTTATCACTGTATTCCGTTACGCCTGTTTCCTCTCCCTGTTCCGACGCCCCCAATGCAGGGTCTGCTTTCCCTGCCGCCGTCCCCTGTTCCAGCTTCTCCAGCAGTCCATCCCTGACAGCAGCCTCAAACTCGGTAAACATGGGGCCGGTCTGCCTCAGCACATGCTGACGCACCTTTTCCTTACACTTTTCTTCGTTTTCTTTCTTTACCCGTTCCCATTCCGTCAGAATATCCTCAATTTTCATCTGACCGGTAATCTGTTTCTCCACGGCTACATTGTCGGGAAGGACGAAACTGATTTGTCCATCCGCTCCCTGGGAAAGAACCTCCGCCATCTCCCTGGGCAGCCGGAGCGCCGTCTCTGCCTGTGTTCCATCCGCGTTTTCCGTGCGCATCTGGTCCATAACCGTCTCTGCCGTCCGGTCCGGCTCCGACGTCTCTTCCGGTGTCTGCCCCGCAGCAGGCGTTTTCACGGCTTCCTGTGTCTTTTCCGGCTCTTCCGGGATTTGTACTTCCACCTGGGACACTGCGTTTTCCGCAGTTTCTTCCTTCATCTGCACGGTATCCGGCAGCCCTTCCTCTTCATATGCTTCATCCGGAAAAATGCCGTCCATTTCCCCTGTCTCTCCGAAAAAGACTTCCGTGTCCTCTATCTCGTCCTCTGCTGCATTTTCCGCAAACTGGTATTGCGCTTCCACAGGTTCTGTCTCCCCGGCTTCTTCCGCTTCCGGCAGGGCCTCACGGGAAGTTTCCTCACTCCCAAGCACCTCCTGCAGCCCCGCGGCCAGTTCCGCCTGCAGATTTATGGTATTGTAACGGCCCACATCCATGGTCTTGACCTGGATATCCATCTCATTTTCAAAATCAGGCTGCTCTCCGGCCGGCGCATCGTCTTCCGCTTCCGGAGGCTGATACGCCGTCTCCTCCATCTCCGGCCACTCTGCATCTTCCGGCCACATATTTTCCTCCGGCTGATATGCCTGGTCCCCGTAGGCATCCTCCTGGCCGTACTCTTCCATCTCCATGCTCTCTGCCTGGACAAAATTTTCCTCAGGCACCGCTTCGTCAAACCGATGATCATAAATCTGCTGCTGGGAAGGCGTCAGCGGCTGATGCAGCATTTTCAGCTCCATGGCCTTAATGACATATTTTCCTTCTCCGAACCAGAGAATCAGTTCGTCACACTCCTCCACACAGCGGGTAGCCAGCCCTCTTCTATGATAAAGATATGCCAGTTCATATGCCCATTTTTCCCTGTAATCCCGTTTCTTCAATTCCTCCAGGACGTTGATTCTCTCTTCCAGACTAACTTCCTGTGCCTCATATAGTTTGTACATCAAAATATAGCGGCCGGAATCCTTCGGCGCCGCCTGGGAAAATTCTTTATAATAATTCCATGCCTGTACAAACTCCTCGGTCTTGATACAAAGTTCACAAAGGGAATAACAGATGGTCCGGCCTCCCGGTCTCCTTTCATAGGCCAGCAACAGCATATTTTTCGCATCTTCGTAACGCCGGTTGACCTTATACAGATCGCTGACCATACAGAGCATCATAACGCTTTTCACTCTGCGCCAGTCTATGGTATCCGCAATCTCTGCGGCCTGTACATAATCTTTCTCCGCAACCAGTGTTTTTATTTCATCCGCCCTTACTTTATATTCATATTTATCCAAGGTATTCCGCTCCCCACTTTGGTAATCAAATCCCCATACACAATATTAGGATTAGTTTAACATAGTATCTATGTATATGTCAAAAATAAAAAGCAGAAAAAAGAAAAAACAGCAACGATTCAGTCACCGGCCGAATCGTTGCAAAAAAGATGACAAAGCATTCTCAGGGCATACGCACACGGTCCCGCCGCATCACTTCCCTTGTCAGGAATATCTCTTCTCCCTCTTTTCCTGCCACACGCACCGTCACACGGCAGTCAGTGCTGCCAAGCAGCGTATAGGTAAGCCATTCCTCATCCCACTCCATGGATACCCGGATACCTCCCCTGGCCCGCAGCCCTGTTACACTGCCCCGTTTCCACTCCGGGGGCAGCGCGGGAAGCAGAACCAGTTCCCCTGCATGACTCTGCAGCAGCGCTTCCGCCACGCCCGCCGTATATCCCAGGTTTCCATCGATCTGGAAAGGCGGATGGGCACAGAAAAGATTGGGGTACAGCCCTCCCCCATGGACGGACATTTCCGCTGCCGGCTCCACCAGCCGGAACATATCCCGCATTATTTTTCCCGTGTGTCTGCCGTCTCCAAGACGGGCCCACATCAGAATCTTCCAGGCCAGGCTCCAGCCGGTACCCTCGTCTCCCCGCGCCAGAAGACTTTTCTCCGCCGCGTCGCACAGCTCTTTCTGCCGAGACGTTATTCCTCTGCCGGGATGCAGCTCATACAGATGGGATAAGTGTCTGTGATGTACATCACATTCCTCCCATTCCCTGTCCCATTCCAGAATCCTTCCCCCGGCGCCGATTTTCGTGGGAATGATCTTCTCCAGCAGGCAGCGTGCCCGGATCTTTCCCTCTGTCCCCTCATCCAGCGCCTCGCAGGCTTCCAGATAATCCCGGAAAAGATTCCGGATAATCGCCAGGGTGTTTTCCGAAAAACATGCCACGGATGCGCTTCCCTCTTCCCCGCGGAAAGTATTCTCCGGAGAAGTGGCGGGGCAGACCCCGTACCCTTCCGGCATTTCTTGCAGCATATCCAGACAGAAAAGTACATTTTCTTCCAGTATGGGAAAGATTCGTTTCAGATACTCCCTGTCGCAGGTAAAAAGGTATTCCTCAAACAGATTTCTGCACATCCAGGCTCCGCCGAAAGGCCAGTAAGCCCAGACGGCCATGCCCGCAGCGGGAGATGCCTTTCTCCAGATATCCACATTATGGAAACAGGCCGATCCTTCCCTGCCCAGCAGCTGGCGGGCACATTTTCTGCCGTTTTCCAGCAGCTCCCGGTTCATCCGCTCCAAAGGCTCCGCCAGTTCATGCAGACCGCAGGGCCCTGTCAGCCAGTAGTTCATCTCCGTATTGATATTTACGGTATAATCGCAAAACCAGGGGGGTACTTTCTTCTGATTCCAGATTCCCTGAAGATTGGCCGGCTGCGTCCCCGGCCGGGAAGAGGAAATCAGGAGATATCTGCCGAAGTCAAACAGCATGGCATACAGAGAGACATCCTCTTCCCCTGCCTCAAACCGCGCAAGCCGCTCCCGCAAATCCATTTCTTCCCTGCCGCTTTTTCCCAGATCCAGGCTCATCCTTCCAAAGTAGGAAGCATAGTCACGGATATGCTCCTCCCTCAGCTCTTCAAACGCCCTGCGGCTGCCCTCCATGTCCTTCCCGGCCAGGACCTCAGGATCCGCCCCTTCCGTAAACGGATGCCGGTCAAACCCGTTGAAGCCCGAACGAATGCAGAAATATAAAAGCAGCTCATGGGTATCCCGGCAGAAAATCCCGTCTTCCCTAGCCTCGGTACGGCCATCCTCCACCCGTACACTGCCCAGCCCCAGATAACGCATCCCCCGTTCCTGTGCTTTCCCGGAAAAAGTGAGCTGTGTCTCCTGCTCGTTTCCTTCCGTCACCGTAAAATGATTTCTGCCCGGACACTCGCCCCACAGCCGGAACATGTCCTCCCCATAGCCGGTCTCCTTCAGAAATCCATCCCCCGCGCTGATTTTCACCGTAAATTTTTCCTCTGCCCGGATTCTGTACACCAGAGCCTGGGCCGGGGCGCTGCAAAAGCAGGTGTGCCGGTATTTTTTCCCGCCGTTCTCATACGTCACCTCTGCCACAGCCGTCTCCAGATTCAGGCTTCTTCTATAGCCGGATATCTCCCGGTCTCCCTGAAACTCCAAATACAAGTTTCCAAAAGGCACATACATCTGTACGTCTTCCGCTTCCGATAACGCGTCTTCAAGCAGTTTTGTTGCCGCCCCCGGCTTCCCCTGTCCTGCCAGTTTTCCCGCCCGGGCCACACTTTCCGGGCACATACCCTTCTGCTCCTGCGAAGGATAGCCTGACCAGAGCGTGTCCTCGTTCAGTTTCAGAATTTCCTTCCTGCCGCCCCCGTACATTACCGCGCCCAGGCGGCCGTTTCCCAGCGGAAACCCCTCTTCCCAGTAAGCTGCCGGCTGTGTAAATACCATCTCCATGTTTTCCCCCATTTCTGCGCAGCCTTTTGCGCATATCAAGTTCGTGGATGCCGCGCAGACACAAACTTGGGATTGAAAATTTTAAATTTTCAATCTTTCTTCCTCCCTCGTCCGGTGTTCCTGCCCAGCAGAAGCCCGGTAATGATTTCCGGTTAGATACCCTCAGTGGATAATGCCTGTTGTGCCTCTTTTGCGTCACTTTGACAGTTCATTGCTCAGGCAGGCAAACTGCTCCAGCGTAAGCGCCTCTCCCCTGACCGCGGCCGGCAGCCGCATCTTCTCCAGCGCCTGTAATATCTTCTCCTTGGACAATCCCAGTTCCGGGGCATTGCCCAGGCTGTTGGCCAGTGTCTTTCTGCGCTGGTTAAAAGAAGCCCGGATCAGCGCAAACATTCTCCCCTCGTCCTTCGCCTGCACCGGCGGCTTTTCATATCTGGTCATCCGGATCACCGCGCTCCCCACATCCGGCCTGGGCATAAAGCAGTTGGGCGGTACATTTGCCACAATCTCCGGCTTTGCATAGTACTGTACCGCCAGGGACAGGGCGCCGTAATCCTTGGTGCCGGGCCCTGCCTGCATACGGCATGCCACTTCTTTCTGCACCATCACGGTGATGCTTTCCAGGGGAACATGGTTTTCAAACAATCCCATAATAATGGGAGTGGTTATGTAATAAGGGAGATTTGCCACCACTTTTACCGGCCTTCCCTCTCCCTCCGCAAACGCTTTCACATCCATTTTCAGAATATCCTGATTGACCACGGTGACATTTGGGTAATCCGCCAGGGTCTCTTCCAAAATAGGAATCAGATTTCTGTCAATTTCCACCGCCGTCACCCTTCCGGCCCGTTCCGCCAGATACTGGGTCATGGTGCCGATCCCGGGCCCTATTTCCAGAACGCTGTCTTCCTCCGTGATATCAGCCGCCCGGATAATTCTGTCCAGTACTTTCGGGTCAATCAGAAAATTCTGTCCGTATTTTTTCTGAAATACAAACTGGTGTTTCTGCAATACCTGTATGGTATTGCGCGGAATGCCAAGATCAGCCATTTTTAACCCCATTTCTGCGCGGCCTTTTGCGCATGTCAAGTTTGTGGATGCCGCGCAGACACAAACTTGGGATTGAAAATTTTAAATTTTCAATCTTATATTCCCCTCCGGTTTTCCATAAGTTGTATGCGCACCGTGACTTCCTGCAGAATTCGTTCCCGACGCAAATCCGGTACGTCAATCCCCCCGTTCCGTACCGTCTGTTTACAATTGCCCGGTCTGCCGGTGCTGCTCCTTCAGATAGCACAACACCTCCCGCAGATCCTTCATAATCCTGAAACTCAGTCCTTTCATCTCATCATCCGGCGCGATCATGTCCGGCACCATAATGGGCCGCATTCCGGCCGCATGGGCAGACCGGATCCCGTTTGGCGAATCTTCTATGGCATATGCCTCTGCCGGAGAAACCCCCAGCTGTCCGCATGCCAGCAGATAAATATCGGGCCGGGGCTTGGAATGCTCCACCATATCCCCTGTTACCACTGTGGAAAAATAATCCCTGAAACGGGACCGCTCCAAATGGCCGAACACGGAACTGCTTCTGGTGGAGGAAGCCAGTCCCACTATGTACTTATTCTCCCACAGCCATTCCAGAATCTCACGGGCCCCCGGCTTTATGGGCAGTCCGTTCTTTTCCATATATTCCTGAAACCACTCGGAAGACTGCTGCCGGAACCCGGGATAGTCAAAATCTTCCCCATAAGCCTCCAGCACAATCTGCCTGCTGTCATTGGAATTCAGCCCGATGCATTTGGGAAAGACTTCCTCCATTCCGGGCATGCCGTTTTTTTCCGCTATGGCCATCCAGGCCTTCATACATACAATCTCTGTGTCAAACAGGACCCCATCCATATCAAATACAATCGCTTTCATTTTCCCATTCCTTTCAGCGTCCGGTTTTCTATTCCACATAGGCAAAATCTTCCAGAAAATGAATACAATTATAGAGCACAAGCACGTCCATGCCCTCTTCCGGTCTGTATTTTTTCATAAACTGAAACAGCCTTCCGTTAAAGTAGCGCAAATCCAGCACATAAATGCGCTCATAATGAGACGTCAGCAGCGGAATCAGACAGTTTGCAAAGGAATCCTTGATCACAAACAGCGTCTTCCCATTGGGGCAGCCTGTCTCAATTTCCACAAAGGCGTGATTGTCATCCAGAAAAAATCCATATTTATTTTTGGTATCCAGCCAGGATTCCTCATAGTAGGTATCTTTTACCACATTATAATCATAAGTCACGCTCACCGGGTTCATGGTTTCCGGAAAATATTTTATGGAATCTTTCCTCACATTCAGATTCACTTTTGACTGAAGTGTTCCCAGAAAGTCTTCCGTCACTGTCTCCATATTTTCCACATGGTAGCGTCCCCCGTATCTGTCCTGGGCCGCCGCCCAGGCCTGATAGCCGTAATAAGCCCCCAGACTGGTCCAGTGATGATCCGTGCGGTAATATATCTCCTCGTCCGCATGCTGCCGCAGGGCCGTGTATACATCAATATAATGCTCCGGGCCGATCCTGCTTTCCACCTGCTCCAGAAACCGGACCTGGTCATAGCAGACCGCAAAAGGAGGCAGCTTGTCCATAATGACATTGTCTGCCGTGGGCACCAGCATAACGGAGGCATTCCACTCGCTGACCAGCTTCTCCAGCAGGGACAGTTTCTTATTTTCCTGGACAGAAGAAAACTGTTTTGGCAGATGCTGTTCTATCAAATAGTCATCCGCCCCAAGATACACCCCGTTGATTTCCTGTTTCCCCAGGCATATGTCCATATAAGTCTTTATGGAAATCCATTTTTCCCTGCCGGCAAACTGGTCGGTCAGATAAGTCTCATAATCCCGGGTAAAATCTCCCTCCAGCAGGGCATTCCAGGAAAACTCCGGCCGGCTGGCCAGCACTTTATTTTCCAGCTCCGAATAAAGTCTGTCCCCATAGATCAAATCCGCAGCGGAAAAAACCAGTATGACAGATGCGATCAAAATAATTGTAAAAATTGTACTTCTTTTTTCATCCATATAAAATGACCTCTCTGTACCTTAATTGGGACACATGCTCTTAAAAACGGAAATACAGGAACGGATTATAGGATGCATCCACAATTCCTGCTATGGATAAAATCAAAAGCGCCGCCGGAATAAATTTTTCCCCGAAATGGCACAGCGCCAGGTTCACACCGGTGCGGGATTTCCTCAGTCCCTCCACTGCCCTGCCTGCCGCGGGAGTGGATGCAAACGCGGCAATCACCAGCAAAACCGCATATTCCCTGCCCAGATAAAGCGCCTGCCGGTCAACCAGCCTGCTGCCCGCTCCTGCCAGTGCCCTGCTGTAGTCCCAGATCTCTGCCGGAGTGCTCAGCGCAAAAAGCACCCAGCCTCCCAGGACCACAAAAGCGGTGTAAACCATCCCCACGCCGCGGGGCAGCCAGGATAAAACCTTCCCCAGGAATAATTTCTCCAATATCAGCGCAATGGCAAACCACAGCCCCCACAGCAGAAAGTTCCATCCGGCTCCGTGCCAGATTCCCGTCAGCAGCCAGACAATCAGAATATTCAGAATCTGCCTGATCATCCCCTTCCGGTTTCCCCCCAGGGGAATGTACACATATTCCCGGAACCAGCTGCCCAGGGAAATATGCCATCTGCGCCAGAACTCCGTCACCGAGGCGGAGATATACGGATAATTAAAGTTCTCGGGAAAGCGGAACCCAAGCATTTCCCCCAGACCGATGGCCATATCCGAATATCCCGAAAAATCGAAGTAAATCTGAAATGCAAAAGCCAGAATTCCCAGCCAGGCCGTCAGGGTACTTCTCTCCCCGAATCCCATGCCGCTGACCGTAACCCATAATTCCCCGATGTTATTGGCCAGCAGCACTTTCTTTGCAAGCCCCAGGCAGAACCGCTTCATGCCTGCGCTTACAAAATCAAGGGAAACGGCGCGATGGGAAAGCCTGTCCTGCACATCCCGGTATTTCACGATAGGCCCTGCGATCAGCTGGGGAAACATGGTCACATATACGCCAAAGTCCAGGATATTTTTCTGCACCCGTGCCTCTCCCCTGTATACATCTATGGTATATGACATGGTCTGGAATGTATAAAAGGAAATTCCGATAGGCAGCGGCAGGTTCAAAAGCGGCAGGGACGTGCCCAGCAGGGAATTGACTGACTGCACAAGGAAATCCGCATATTTAAAAAAACACAGCACTGCCAGGTTGATACATACCGAGGACAGCAGAATCAGTCTGGCTCTGCCCTTCCCCCTGGCCCGTTCCAGGAGACGCCCATGGGTATAATCCACTATGGTGGAGAACAGCATCAGCAGCACATACACCGGTTCTCCCCAGGCATAAAAAATCAGGCTCCCCAAAAAAAGGATGCCGTTTTTCATCCCTCTGGGAGCCAGATAATACAGTATAAAAAACAGTGGCAGAAAACGGAACAAAAATACAATACTGCTGAAAACCATTTTTCTTCTCCATTATGTACCTCAGCGGCATACCACTGCAGATACGAATGCATTGAGACAGTCCCGAATCCGGCATCCCCGGTTCCGGAACCGCCTCTTTCCGTTATGCGGCGCAAGCCTATTCCACGATACCCCGAATGGCATCCAGCGCCAGCTTATTGGCCTCCTGGCACTTTTCCAGTACTTCCTTCTCGTCGTCCGCATCAATGGCAAATCCTCCAAGCTGGACAAAAACAACGTAATTGCCTATGGTCTCCACCTGGGCTGCCTGTATTTTCCCCAAATTCGCCGGATACTGCATGGTGTTGTTAATATTGGCCTCACGGTAGGTATTCAGGGCCTCTTCCACGGCATCCACCTGGTCCTCCTTCGCCCGGATAACCACCAGCGCGTCCACATTGTTGCTGATCATGGGGGATTCTGCCATATAATCCTCGTACATATCCGGCGTAATCCCGTAGCTCATCTCCAGCATATCTGCCTCCATGAGCATATCCGGCCAATAATTTTCCTCTCCCACGGCTTCCACTACCGCAGACCGGATGCCCTGCATTTCCTCGCTCCAGCCGGAAACCTGTCCCTCTTCCGGACTCACATCATCCCCGCCCTGGGAAACGGATCCGGATTCCTCCGGCGTACTCTCTTCCCCGGAACCGGTGTCTTCCGGTGTTTCTTCCTCCTGGGTGACAGAGCCGGTGTCCCCTGAGGAACTCCCCTCCCCGTCATCCCTGCCGCATGCGCCGATACTGAATACAAGTATCCCCGCGCATAAAACTGTCAGCCATTTCGTTCTCTTTCTCATAATAATCCTCCCTGTCATTATAGCATGCTTTTAATCCAGTCATGCCATGAATGTAGAAACACGCACTTCTGTTTCGATATGATACCATGATTTTCTGCGCCCTGGCGCACATGGCATCAAAAGTCGAAACACGCTCTTCTGTTTCGATATGATACCATGATTTTGTGCGCCCTGGCGCACATGGCATCAGAAGTCGAAACACGCTCTTCTGTTTCGATATGATACCATAATTCTCTGCGCTTCAGCGCACATGGCATCAGAAGTCGAAACACGCAC
>OFFK01000458.1_pt1 | contig 35979 bp, 31 predicted proteins | sample 1521361 | NCBI WGS metagenome assembly OFFK01 (sample SAMEA3504096, study PRJEB24116) | mouse gut metagenome | biome: mouse gut; feature: mouse-associated habitat; material: faeces | place: Denmark | collected 2011 | reverse complement strand
GCGCCTGGAGTTTTCCAGACGATATTGGGCCGCTACGGATATTGATGAGTGGAAAGTTGTCCTGGTGCAAGGAGGTGCCCCATGAAAAAGCGAAAATATACATTCCCGGAGCCGCGCTGCAGAAGCTGCCCGCACTATCAGGAGTTCGGCACGGTTTTCAGTCCGACCCGCTACTGCGGCGGATTCAAGCACAGAAAGCCAAAGCGATTCCGAAGTTCCGATCCAGCATTCAAAATTCCCAGATGGTGTCCGAGGAGGTTGTCACCTATGATCTGCCGGGTCTACGGCTTCGCTGATGAACGTTCGGAATACATGGAGAAGCTGTCGATTGCCAATTTTGATCCCAACGAGCCATACATTTATCCGATGGAGAGCCATTACACATTGCGCCGGGAACTAACCGTCAGCATGAACGCACGGCAATTTTTCCAGGCGGCACAGAGCGAACCGTTAGAGGAGCTGCTATCTGATTTTGACATGGCCTTTGGCGAAGTGATTGAGATCGATGACGGACTTTGCCCCTACTACTTTTACTATTTCGGGTTTCTCAGAATCATCCCAATTCCGATTTTTCACCCGCCTGGAAAAGACATCAAGACGAAGGAGGAACACTGATGGACATTCGCAAATTAGCGGCAGAGGGCCGCACAGAAGAAATCGAGCAACAGTTGATGGACCTGGACAGTGAATTTCGGTTCAAATGCCGGAAATGCGGCAAGTGCTGCAAGCACCAGGATACGATCCTATTCAATCCCGGGGATATCTTTAACATTGCCCGGAAGCTTCATATGACGCCGGAGGCGGTTATCAAGGAGTATGCCGAAACCTACATCGGCAGCGCATCCAGGATCCCAGTTGTCCACATGGTACCTCACGGACAGAATGCAGCCTGCCCTTTCCTGAAGGACGGTCTCTGCTCCATTCACGACTGCAAGCCTACGGTCTGCGCATTGTTCCCGTTGGGTAGGGTAGTCCTCAACGCAGAGGCTTTGGAAAAAGGACTGGAAGATGGTCAAGTCGAAGTAAAGTACATACTCAATGATATCGACTGCGGCTCCAGGAAGCGGGTTAACACTGTGCGGGAATGGCTTGCGAGGTTCGGGATTCCGGAGCATGACGACTTCTTTTTGCTGTGGAGCAGGTTGACTGCCATGCTCCGCAGGATGATCCGTGAGTTGGAAGAGCATCATGTGTCCAACGAGACATTGGATCTGTTTTGGAGCGCGATCTTCTCCACGCTGTACCTGGATTATGACACCTCCGCAGAATTTCTTCCTCAATTTCGACAGGCAGCAGAGAAGTTGAGTTCGCTATGCAAGGGGGTTCTTGAGATAGGAACGCTCATTCCGGGCAGTGAGACTACCTGAAGGAGACTGAAGGAACATCTATTCTCCCAGGGATACTGACCACTACAAACATTGACGGCTGGAAAGTTGCGTTCTTGCCAGAACCTTAACAGCACTATACAGCATAGCTAGGGGGAATAAAATTCGGTTGTAGGGCTGAAAAATCCCAATCTTGCGGCAAAACTGGCAGGTCCTTTCCTCCTATAAAATTAAAGATATTCCTTGAACGGAAAATTCTCTAAGCAATAAATCCAGGTGGGACAGTTTCTCCGTCGGCAAAAAGAAGCTGATACTCACATATGTGCATCAACCTTCTGCCGGCAAAAAGAGCTCACTCCGGTATCTGCCAGAATCTTGACAGCGCTATACAGCATAGCCAGGGGGAATAAAATTCGGTCACAGGGCTGAAAAATCCCAATTTTATGGCAAAATTAACTGGCCTTTTTCTCCTATAAAATTAAGGATATTGCTTGAACGGAAAATTCTGAGAGTTCCAACTTCGTGGTTGAAAAGCAACTTCGACTATTTGCATCATGCAGGATGAGGCGTAACGTCGAGCCGCTGTTTTCTGCCGGCAGAAAACAACTCTTTGCTAGGTGATTCTCCGCTGTTTCAAACTGCGAAATTAAGAAAAGTAGATGAGCAACCAACCTCAAAGTCGGAAGAACCAAAACTCTCCACCAAGCAGTCCTGATGGGATAGTTTCTCCGCCGGCAGAAAGAAGCTGACACTCACATCTGTGTATCTACCTTCTGCCGGCAAAAGAAACTTACTCCGGTAGCTGCCAACTTAAAACTGCACATATAAATTTAGAGATTTCCGATATAAAATTTGCAACTTATAAATCTTATTTTGTGAGTATTTCGAGCAATTAAATCAAATTCGCGAAGAAATTCAACTCAATTTTTGAGAGCTTTGCAACGATACCATGGTTTTTGCAACTATACTATGGTTTTTCAAGCATGTTGCTGATTACAAAATAGTCTGCAAATAAAAAGTCAAGCAGAAAATGAAAGGAGTTGAAAAACGCAACAGATAGAAATGAAGGCATGAGAAAAAGGCCACCGCAAAACGCCGGCCTAAAGAATGAGAACTACAGATTACGGTTCTTCGGTCTCCTCGGAAGGAGAAAGGAAAGCGTTTACGCGACCGTAGTAGATGCGCAAGAACTTGTTCGCCCCGGCGGTCATGTAGACATGATAGGGCTTTCCCTGTGCTCGCTTCTTGTCCATGAAGGCATAAACTGGGTCGTCCACGGGAGAACGCTTAATCAGCCCGTCCATGATCTGAAAGAGGGTCTTCCGTAAGTAAGGCGAGCCCTTCTTGGTGGTGGGATTGCTCTGCCGCTTGTAGTCGCCGGATTCGTTCGGGCGAGGATCTACACCGGCATAGGCTGTGAGAGATCCCCTGTGCGCGAAGCGGGTAACGTCGCCAATCTCGGCAATGAGCTGTGGGCCGAGCGTGGAACCGACGCCGTTCATCTCCATGACGGCCGGGTATTCCGGAAGCTGAGACGCCGTCTCGTTCATCTTGATCCGAAGGGTCTCAACCGTTTCGGAAGCGGTGTTCAGCATGGCAACGGCCTGCCGAATCAGCAGCTTGGTGTTGTCGTCCTTGGGAAATACGGCGATGAGGTCGGACGCGCTGCGGTAGATTTTCTCCGCTTTCTCCACACTGAAGTTGTACTTCTTCCGCTTGCACCAGTTCCTGTAATGCTCCGTGAAGGCGCCAAGAGACTTATCTCGGACACAGTCCACATGCCAGTAGGTGTAGACAAAGTCCACCCACTTCTGGCTGCCGTCACTGCGAGCGGGGCTGTCGAAGAAGTCGTTGGCTCCCGGAAAGGTCTGATCAAGAAGCGCAATGAGGTTATTCTTCATGGCGGTCTTCTGCTCCATGTAGAAGCCGAATTGCCGGTTCATGGTTTTCAGTTGGTTTCGTAATTCGTCCATACGACTATACTGCCGCAGTTTTGTCCAGCGGTCAAGAGCAAAACGAGCGATCTTCTTCGCATCGGACTTGTCCGTCTTGGGAGCTCGGAGCGATTCGTCGCCAAAGGACTTGATGAGGCATGGGTTGACCGCGCTGACGAAAATACCAGCGGCGGAGAGCCAGGAGGCTACCGGCTCATAGTATCTGCCGGTATGCTCCATGCAGACCTTTGTCTCGCCGTCCAGTTCCTTGATTGTGGCGATGAGGTCATTGATGGACGACTGCGTGTGACGGTAATCCCGCGGCGGGAGAATGACCACATCTCCTGGCTGGCGAATCGTGACGGTGCTTCTTCCTTTGGAAACATCAATACCAACTGCATTCATGAGACAATCCCCTTTGTACGTTATTGCAACGGTCAACACCGACTTCTCTCATTGCCGATTCAATCTACTGGGTATGTCACACGAACACGCGGTTCAACCTGCGTAAAACGAACGCTGCGAATGAGGATCCGGTTGGCTGACTATTTTACGGACGAGAGTCCTTGAAGGTATTGGCCAGACCGGTTGCATCCTCATTCTAACAGCTTAAGCAACGAGATGGACGATTCCCTGACTGGTGGTCAGGATCATCGACCAAATACATTGTAGTAGAAGGATGGTGAAGGTCATGATTTCAAAGTTTTTGTCACGGAACGGCGAGGCTTACCGTGTATTGCTTGAAAATGAGGATTCCTGTTGGGTGATCTCTTTCGATGATCCTACGAGGTGTCCGTTCTGCGTATCCGTAGCAGAAATGGGCAACTTCCAGCGTGTACCGATTCCGCAGAATTTCACATTGGAGAGCAATCATCCCACGCCTGCAGAGCAAAAACGGCTCGCGCTCATCCAGCCGCTACTGGATCAGGGCGAGGATGCCATCACAGGCCGGCAGCTCCGGCTTTCCATCGCAAAGGACATCGCCAAGCGGCAGAATACTACCCCACGCCGGGTCTTGAGATTGTACTACCGATACTTGGCAACCGGGCAGGTGGCGTTCTCTAAAAATCGGGAAAGTACTGTCAATGACACCTATGAATGGGCCATCAAAACGCTCTATTTTTCGGCAAAGCGGTTCTCATTACGAGCTACATATGACATGATGCTGGTTCAAAAATATACGGATTCAAGCGGAAAATTGCTCGAAAATATCCCGTCTTGGTCAAGTTTTCGCAACTATTTTTACAGTCGAAACTATCACAAACAGCCGCAAAAAGCAATTTCCCGCACCGGATTGACCAATTATCAGCGCAATGAGCGCCCGGTCTTTGGCTCGTCATCAGACTGGAGAAGAGATCCCGGTAGCTATCAGATGGACGCAACCCAGGCGGATATTTACTTGGTCTCTCGCCATGATCGTAGCAAGGTAATTGGGAGACCGTACATCTATCTGGCGGTGGATACGGCGACGCAGCTTATCGCGGGGATCTACGTTGGTCTGGAATGCGATGAGTCTGCCGTGATGCTCTGCCTCGCCAACGCGGCACAGGATAAGGTCGAATATTGCCGGGAGCATGGCATTGAGATCAGTACAAACCAATGGCCCGCCAAGGGGCTTCCCCGTGAAATTATCACGGACAAGGGAACTGAGTTTTTCGGCCCCAGGATGCAGGAATTGTGCCAGAAATATGGTGTTGAAATTCAGTCGTTGCCACCTTTCAGACCAGATGGAAAGGGCTTAGTTGAGAAATCCTTCGATTTGATTCAGCAGCGGTACAAACCCTTGCTCAGGGGAAAAGGTGTCATCGAACCGGATGCACAGGAGCGCTGGGCAGTTGATTATCGGAGTCAGAGCGTTCTTACCTTGGACGAGTTTATTAAAATCGTGATCCATTGTGTACTCTACATTAACTCTGGGCGCATTCTTGCAGATGCGGTAACTCCTTCCCAAAAGTGGATCGACTCGGGTGTCTCCCCGCTGGATGTCCCAGCTGAAGAACTGTTCCTGATGTCCCTCCCCAGAGAAAACGCTAAATTGACCCGAAAGGGGCTGCGGATGAACGGATTGCTGTATGTCCCTGCGGACATGGATGGTTTGGTTTTGGGGGAAGTCTACCCGGTTGCCTACGATCCTTCCGATCTGAGCGGTGTTTCCATTATCATGGAGGACGGGACCTTCAAGCCGTGCCGTTTGTCCTCCTATCAGTCCCAGTATAGCGGCTTGGCCCAGCCGGAAGCCGACGAGCTGAAGCGGGAAGAACGAAAACGGCGCGGTGCGGCTGGTAAACGCGAGATCGCTGCCAGCGTGGAGAGCATCCAAAGCATCCGGCAGATCATCCGGGAAGCCTCTGCTGCCGGTTCCGAAAAACTCAAACAGGACGGAAAAATCATCAAGGCGAATCGCTCCGGCGAAAGGGGGCTGCTGTCGTGAGGAAGTATCTATCAGGCGAACCTGTCTGCGGCGCAGTCTACGATAACGCCCCGGCTGATAATCCTTTTCTGGCAGCTATGCCGGAGATGCTGCCCCGAGACGAATTTCTTTCCGCCATCCGCAGCACCCCGGCGCTTCCCCACTCTCTCCCCCAGATGTCCCCTGAGGAGCGGAGGCAGAGTCTCCCCATGCTGGCCTCCCTCTTTGTCCCACTCGACTATATGTATGCTGTCTATGATCAACTTTACCGGGCCATCCGGGAAACCTACACTACCAGGACAGCTATGGAGGAAATTAGACAAATAAATGCTCTGTTTTGCAACAAAGAAGCCACATCCTACGCCACGCAGGCGGCATCCGGTTCTGTCCTTGGCGTGCCAGGAATTGGCAAGACCTCCACCATCCGGAGAGCTTTAGAAACGATGCCCCAGGTAATTGAACATACCGAATACATGGGGCAACCCTTCTATTGTAAACAGGTTCTGTACCTGCGAATTGAGTGCCCATCTGACTGCTCCGTTAAGACCCTGGCGCTCAATTTGCTGTCTGCCTTGGACAGAGCGATTGGCTCAGATTACCTGCATCAGCTGATCTCCCTTCGCTCCATCGCTGCTTCCGCTGTTGCCACTCAGGTCAAAATTCTCTGTATGACGCATCATGTCGGACTTTTGCTGGTGGACGAAATACAAAACGCCGTGGAGACGGCCCAGCGCAACCGGCAGATCAAGCCGCTGCTGAAATTTCTTGTTGAGTTGACGAATGATACCGCTACAGCTGTCTATTTTGTGGGCACTCCTGTAGCAGAGCAGCTTTTTACCAGCCAGGAACACCTGAAACGCAGAACGAGGGGGATTCGATTGCTACCGCTGAAGCCGGACGGAACATATAGACGATTTGTAGAGCAGTTGTGGAGCTACCAGTTGACTCCTATGTCTGCTCCGTTGACGGAGAAACTTGCCAATAAACTATTTGACCACTCAGGGGGCATTCCTGCGTACATCGTCAAAATCTTTCAAGAAACACAGGCTCAGGCACTTCTCCAGGGACAGGCCCGGATGGACGAAAGGGTGATGCAGAGGGCCATTGACATTCTGGCGATTAAAGTGCCTAAGACGTACTCCGGAGGAACATATTTGTCGGATTTCGATGTGGAGGATGATGAAAACAGCATCGCTCCACCCACCCAATCCCCCGAAGAAGTCCCAGAGAATCTTCCTGGAGACTCCCCCGAGAAAGCCCCAGAGGAGTCCCCGGAGCCGGTCCCCAGGCTATATGCCAACCAGAGAGGGCGTCGGGCGGCATCCAGGGATGCATTGGACTTGGTGGCGGTGTTCGCTGCAGGTAATGATCTCTTGCATTTCCTTAAGGAAAACCATCTTTTGGAGGAGTGGCCTGCGTCATGCTGACATTCTTCCCGACGCCCTATGAGGATGAGCTTTGGTACGGGATCATCACACGGTATCATATCCGCTCCGGAAATGCCTGCTGGAAGTACACCATTCAGGAATTATTTCCGGAAACGAAGGGATATCCCCGCCTGGGCGATACCATGCCCAACACGACCATGCAGATCATAGCGTCCCAATTGCCGGAGAACATCATATCACTGCGGGACTGTGCTTTGCAGCACTCTCTGTTTCCGTTTCGGATGCGCTTCCAGCCTCTGGCAAAGAAGCGGGAGTACTTACAACAGTTTCTGGACGGAGAAAATATGCAGCCAAAATTTCTGTTCACGACCAAGAAGAACGCTGCGGAGATGCCCCTCCGCTTCTGCCCAAAGTGCATGGCTGACGATAAAAAGCAGTATGGCGAAGCCTATTGGCGCACGGAGCATCAAATTGCCTCCCTGCCGCTTTGCCCCAAGCACCTGTGCCGGCTGGTATCGTTACCCCGGCAAAACACGATGTCAATCGGACAGCAGCTCATAATGCCGCCGGAAAATCTGCCGGATGCCGACTACTCGGCTACCGAAACGGAGTATCTGTTGGCGGAAACCCTACATTATATATATACCCTACCCTATGAAACGAGTCCCAACATCCTATCGGAAAACCTGTCCGCAGCAGTTGAGAACGCTGGTTTCTTGGAGAAGGGTAGCGTCCTGCGGCAGTCCTGGGATGTCCAGCGGCTCTATACGGCACTGACGGAACGCTTTGGCATTGAAATCGTGGTTAGGTGCTTTGGTAAACACATCACAAAAGCCCATGCGCGGCGGCTAAGGAGGTATGAAATCTATTCCACGGAAGAATACACCCTGCTTGCTGTTCTTCTGGAATTACCGCCATCTACATTTTTCGATGGGGAAACCATCTCCCTGACGCTTCAAGAGAAAATGTCCGAGTTAGAGCGTCAGAGGCAGACCTACACAAAGGCGAGGGCCGCCCAGCTCCTGCAGATCCGCGAGGATCAGCTGCTGCCCTACGCCAAGAGATTCGGTATTCGCCCCTTTTGGACGCAAAGCGGCAAGCCCTGTGCAGATGACAAACGGCAGACCTACTCCGTAGAGATTCGCCTTTCCGCGCAGGAAAAGGAGACGCTGGACGAGTACATGGCTGCTCACAACATGGATGTGTACGGCCATGCTTTGCGCTATTTCATGCAAAAAACCGTTGGAGACTGGAAGAACAATCACACAAATGAGAGGAGTTTTAGTAATGAAACATGAGACCACAGAAAAAGTCGCCTTTATGGCAGCGAGTTTAGTTGAATTAGCCGACATGACGGAATCCGACCTGCCGGAAGTCGTTGAGTTGGTGGGAGTGGATGCCATTCGGGAGCTTATGAGCATGGATCATCTTCGCAGCGAACTGCGCTTTGAGAACATGGCGGAGGAAATCTGTAATTTCACCGGCTGGGACCCCATGCTGGTCATTCCCTGGCGTACGGAAGAGGAATTGTCTAGGATCGGCCTCCAGATCGCCGATCTCATTGAAGATGCAAATCCACATGATGACGATGCGGCGGAGATCCTGGCGGATGTTCTGTGCTGGGGTGGGATCTGGGCGTGGATCAAACATAATGGCGAGACAGAGGGGTTGATGTAGTGTATAACCAAACACTCAAAAGCTTTTATCACGGTAATCTCTCCCCCATTGACCAGCAGATGGTACATGGTTCTGACGCAGCCCGCGCCGTGGCGGAGCTGTCGGAGGCTGAACACCGGTTGGCTCAGGCGCTTCCATCGGAACTCCAGCCTCTGATGGAGCGCGTTGCGAAGGCGCAGGGGAAGGTGGATGTCATCATGGCTGAAACAAATTACATCGACGGTTTCAGGACTGGCGCACGTTTCGTTATGGAGATCTTGGATGACGCCCACGAAAATTTGAAGCCGATCACCGAGTAACAGGAGGAGGCAACAGCATGAGATACACCGAACACGGCTTGCAAATCCAGCTGGAAGAGCTGCGCCGGATCGTGGAATACGCCGAAAACCGCGTTAAGTATGACAACATGGAGCCATGCGTTTATATCAGCTCCGGCGACCATCCGCGCATTATACAGTATTGCTACTACGCTGAGTGCAACCCCATCGACCATACATACGGCGTGAGATAATTTATGTAGGCATTTGTCAGCCTCATCCATATCATTCGGGTTGGGCGTGTAACACACCCTGCCTGGGTGAGGTGGATGGGGCCGGCAAGGGATAAGCTGATGGGTGGATAGATAACGCATAAATATCCTGTGTCAAAAAACAACTGGTTTATGATACACTCAAAACTGCCTGTTTTAGGGGCCTGAAAGGGGGTAAAATCAATGAAATCTGTCGCAGAAAAGGAAACCACCCTTTTTGCTACACATGGGTACGCAAGATGCAGCACGGACGAAGACCGGCAGGATATTAACCGTCAGGTCCGCGAGCTGAAAGCGGCAGGGGCGGAGCGTATATGGTTGGAATTCGAGCATGGGGACGCGCCCGCCAAAGAGCAGCAGGAAGCTATGTTCCAAGCTGCTAATCCTGGCGATACGATCATTACATTGGAGGTCCCGCGTCTGTGCCGCTCGACCAAACAGCTATGCGAGATCATTGACACAATCCGGGACAAGCACCTGCGGCTGATTATCACCGGCAGCATCACCATGGATTGCCGTGATGGAGAGATGGACCCCATGACGGAGGCTTTTCTCCTGATCGCCGGGGTCTTTGCACAGTTGGAGCTGTCGATGATCCGGAGCCGCGTCCGTTCAGGGATGGCAAACGCTAAGGCCAAGGGAAAACAGATCGGGCGTCCACCAATTTCCGAAGAGACAATCCCCGATACCTTTTTCCGCTACTACAATAAGTACAAAACCGGAGAGATCAATCTCAGCGAATTAGCCAGACTATCAAAACTGTCGCGGTCGACGGCTTACCGATATATTAACATACTAGAGGGGGTAAAATCACATGAAACAGAGTAAAAACGATGCAAGACTGGGCCGCTTCCTCAGCTTAATCTTACGCCACCATCCAGAAGCAGCCGGGATCACATTGGATGCGCATGGCTGGGCGGATGTAGGGGCGCTGCTGCGGGGAATATGCGACACAGGGTGGCAGATCGACCGGGAGACGCTGGAGCGGATCGTGCGAGAAGATAACAAGCAGCGGTATACATTCAACGAAGACTGCACCAAAATCCGGGCCAACCAGGGGCATTCGATCCCGGTAGATGTTGGACTGAGAAGAGTACAGCCGCCTCAGTATCTCTACCATGGGACTGCCGCCCGGTTCCTGCCCGCCATCCAGGCAGAAGGCATCCAACGGATGAACCGGCAGTATGTCCACCTCTCACCCGACTATCAGACTGCGGTTGCGGTAGGCCGCCGCCATGGCAGCCCGGTTGTCGTACTCCGGATCGAAGCAGGAACCATGGCGCAAAGTGGCGTGACGTTCTTCCTCTCGGAGAACGGAGTCTGGCTGTGTGAGTACGTGCCGCCGGAGTATTTTTGTGTGGTAACGGACGGGTGAAGCAAGGCGCAAGAGGGAGACGTAAATGTCCATCGGGACATTTAACTTTTTCAAGACAATTTGGCCAAAATTTCGATAAAATGCTTGACAAATCGAACGAAACAAGGTATAATAATATTGTCAGTTGAGAATGATTGCCACTCACTGACAACCGTATCATCTTTTTCATTTTTCTTTCTCCTTTTTTGCGTAGCCTTTTGATTTCATCTTTATCCCCGCGCCGGGACCTGACTCAGCAGGTGGGCCGGACCCGCTCCCCAGTACGGACCGGGATAGTACAATTCAGGCGGGTGCCGCTAGGCATCCGCCCTTTTTCACCCCATTTACGAAGGAGGTCTGTCTATGGATTTTACTCCCGGCAGCAAGATGGATTTATACGCCAGAGCTGCTGCCACCTTGTACGGGATCATCAGCTTCGATGATTTCTACAAAATTTTAGCTACCTACTACGGGGAAAGAACACTTTCCAAGGACCGGATCATGGCCTACTTCTGGACCTCGGATAACGACGACCCTGTATATTACATCCAGGACGAGCTAATCGTACATGCTTCCATTTTTCCTTATGAAATCGCTGGCACGTTGCTGGAAATCCAACAATCCGCCTTTGCACCACCCTCGCGGTGTCACAGGGTTCTGCCACAAAAGGAATTTCTACAGTATGCTAATCCGTTTTTCTTTGAGGATTGCTACGGAACACGACAGATGAAACAGTACCTCACTGGCGACCTTGGTATTCCCCAGGATGATGCGGAGGAAATCATAGCGGAGATGGTCTTTGTTTGCCGCTGCGGTGCCAGCCCTACGCTCGTCCAGGATGCCCTCACCCGTCGCGGCCTCCCTTTTGGAAGGGAATGCTACCTTGCTCTGATCACTATAGCGTGTGAGATGGAGCCGGATATCCGACGGTGGGAGGGGCTGGGGTATACCAACAGCGAATTAGTTAATAGTTAAACCCAAAGGACGAGACCGCTCTGCCATGATGACAGGGTGGTCTCGTCTTTTTATGTTTGCGGTCTCAAAGATAGCCTACGAGAGCCAAAAGTCTTCAGAGTCCGCAGGGACATTCGTCCGCTCACTCAGAGGCAGGATGCTGTCTGCCCTTAAGAGGTCGTAGAGAAAAGCGCGACCCTTCTGTGTCCAACGGAGGTACTGCCTGCAATGGGCGGTGCTGTACAAAATCGTCTCAGGATGCACATACCCCTTGCCGGCATAGCATTGATACAGCACCCAAGTCCCGCTGCACGGATATTGCACACCTCTGTCGTACAAATAGCGGTTCATGGCTTGCGCGGACCAACCGTAGTCTTTTGCAATCACAGTGATTGGAACTGCGTCCAGACTCTGAAGTACTGCATCGCAAAACCTGACCTTAGGTTCCCATTCACGGAGCAATGCGGCCTTGGCTTCCTTTTCGAGACGCAAATCTTGAACCCGACGGTCCCGTTCCGCAAGGATGTTCTGCGCGACTTCCTGTGAAGCATCCTTCAATTCAGCCGCATCCATGGAATCCTGTCCCATGATGTATCCGCCGTTTCGACGAAGAGAGGGGAGCACGTCAAACGTGATCCAGCGCTGGAAATATTTCGCCTCAGGCTTGTTGGACGTAAGCAGCAGGTGATACAGTCCGGGCTCATTGATGAGAAGAAGCTTTTGCGCCCCTCCACGCCGCCCGGAATGACTGTTACTTAGAGGAAGAGTCATCTTTTCATCATCATCCAGTCTGTCCGCAGCCCTCGACGGATTGCCGAGGCCAATCAGAATACAAACATCCATCAAGACACACCAGAATATATTGTTGATATAAAAGATCCGCACCGGTCTGCCGTTGTAATAAACAGTCCAGCTTTTGACCGGGTATTGACTGTCAGGTAATTTCTTGCACATAGCAAGTACCCTCCTTCGTTCATTTGTAATATAGACCAGAAACGGTCTGATTCACATTATGCAAATTCTTGTCAGACTATAAGGAGACACTTTCCATTGGCCGTCAGTGGATGACTTTCCGGGAATTGAGGCAAGAATTTGATTTCGACTGGATAGATAACGGGGATGCTACATGGATGTCCGCAGAGGATTTTTTCTCTGCCGGCCCTTGATCCTACCTTCTGGCGGCCTTCTTGATCCCTTTTCCACAGGCAACGAAAAATCGCCGTCAAATCCAACATTCGTCAGATTTGATGGCGATTTTTGGCAGTTTTAAGGCCGGCTTTCCACCGGATTTGGGGCACTTTCCGGACAGGCCGGATTTAATACTGAGAGGTCAGATGGAAAAAGAGAAATCTGTTCTGCCTCCGGAAGAATAGGCGGGAGAAGCTGCCGCAGGCGAAGGGCCAGATGGGAGGCACGTTCATCGCTGGTCTCACCTCTCATTTCAGCACTCAGAGCGGATTCTGTTCCAATCAGCAGGACACGTTCCCTCCCCCGCGTTACTGCGGTATACAAGATGCGGCGGGTGATACCTTTGCCGGCTATCGGGATGATAACCACACCATATTCGCTGCCCTGACACTTGTGGGCGGTCAGAGCATAGGCCAGTTCCAAGTCCTTCAGGTCTGCCTCTGCATATTTCACCAGCTTAGATGGGTATTGGACTGTCAGTACCCACTCTCTGGTGCGGTGGATCTCCACAATCGCGCCGACTTCCCCATTAAAGACTTCCTTCTTGTAGTTGTTTCGTGTGTGGATCACGCGGTCGCGCAATCGGAATTCTTTACCGTCACAGAAGAACTTGTCCTCGTCCTTCTGCGGATTGAGACGGTCTTGCAGGAGGTGGTTCAAATTTTGTGTCCCCAGTTCCCCTTTTTGCTGCCTGGTGATGACCTGTACCGCCGCAGGCGGCGTTCCGCCTTCCAGGAGCTTTTCATAGGTAAGCACCACAGCCTCGGCGATCTTGCAAGGGTCGCTGATCCGCTTGTTAAAGTCGAAGCCCGCTCCCGTCTCGTCCAGATGGATGTCCTGATCCTCCGCCGTTTGAATGATCTTCGCCGCGTTGGAGCGGATGGCGCTGCCCATCTCCTGCCGGAACACCTCACGCAGGTGGACGGTGCGGATGACGCCGGAATCGATCATGTCCCGCAGTACCTGCCCCGCGTCAATGGATGGCAGCTGCTCCTGGTCACCAATCAGCACCAGCCGCGCCCCGGTGGGGATCACGGCCAGCAGCTCCTGAAACCGTTTGATGTCGACCATGGAGACCTCGTCCACGATGAATAGATCGGGTTCGTCCCTGCTGTAGCGGTTCGCATACTTCCACTGCTCGTTCTTCGTCAGGCGGTCAATGGTACAAGCCTCTGCCGGCATGCGCTCCGCTGCCTTGCCAGTTAATGAGCAGCACTGTACCACCGCCCGGGGGCAAAGTTCCTCCAAGGTATCGAGAGCCGCTTTGATCAGGAGCGTTTTACCCGTTCCCGGGCCGCCTGTTATGATGCTGACAGGAGCCGCCAGCATCTGCCTGACCGCCGCACATTGGTTGGGCGTCAGCTTTAGCCCGGTTGAGGTGCCGTATGACTCCAGGAAGCGGTCGATCTGATGCACGGAACACGTCACCCGTTTCTTGGCTTGACAGAGTACTTTCAGGCCCTCCGCCACGTCCACCTCCGCATAGTAGAGCTGCGAAGGATAGACGGCCTCCACCCCGTTTATGCGGTCCGTATGGACCTCCCCGCTCTCCTCCAGCCAGTCCAGTGCTTTTGAGATGTCATCCTCAGCCAAAGTGCAGTCATGAGGGGTGTCATCTTCCGGTAAGCGGGAGATCTTCTCGCGCAGCTCTTTGCGAAGGATGAAAGAACCTCCATTCCGCGCCTCTTCTTTCTGCAGCGCTGCTCTCACAGCATTTTGACACCGGCGGGGAGCATCGGCCGCCCCGCCAAGATTCAGGAAGATCCAATCAGCCGTCAGAAAGCTGGTGAGATGATCCTGATAGATTCGATAGGGCTCTGTCCGGATGGTTGAGAGAGCCTTGTCTCCATATGTTATATAGAGCGGCAGCGCCAGACGGCAGTCCCAGTTCCGCTTTGTCAGGAATGCCAGGAGGTTGGCAAAGCCCCGGTTTTCTGCAATGGTGTGGTAAATCCTGTCCTTGCTGTTTTGCTTGATTTTGAGAAAGTCCAGCGCGGAACGGTCCGCAAGGATAGTATCCAGGGTTTTTGCACCGTAGGCGTTTACCAATTCACTGCAACTCTTTGATGTGATATATCGTCCTTTGACCTGCATCAGAAATTTCCGGATCTCATGAACCATCGCTGACTCTATACGATCAGCCGAAGCGATCCGCCATTGATGCCCATACGCAGAGTCCTCCTCTGCTGCGGTGACCCGGTATATATCTCCGGGGCTGGCCTCCGCCAGCCCCGGGATAGATTCGTACACAAATGTATACTCTATCTCACTTGCAAAGTACATCCTTTGATTTCCATCAAATAATGCGTCTGCTCCAACAAAAATGTTCTTCTCATCTGATTTTCCGGCGTGATAGATCCACCTTTGGATGAAAATGATGATTTCTGTTTTTGTACTGTCCATGATTTGCTACTTCCTCTTTTTGTTTGTCCAGCCGTTTATCCCTGAAGGGCATGGAACCAGTCAGAATCGAACGGACCGCACACACGCTTAGCAGCTGGTTCAGCCGGCAGGGCAGAGACGGTATTGCCCCGTACGCGGAATTCAACGATACTTTGGGAAAAGCCTTCATAGCTGTCGCGGCATACTGGCTCCTGGAAGGTCCAGGTGAGGATGCCGCATTCCTTCAGGGTCTTCATTGCTCTTGTAAAGGGAAGGATAACCTTCCGTTCCAGGGCGCTGGGCGTCCGCATCTCCTGGGAAGCCGGCCCGGGAATACGCGGACATGCTGCAAGCAGGATCTCCACGCGGATGGTCTGCAGTTTCCGATCTTTGTTGGATTCATTATGTACCAGGCAGCGCCGCCCAAGAAGGTAGCTGTGCCGGGACTTCCCGCTGATATTGAGCAGAGAGAGGGGCAGGCGCATAATGGGGCAGTTGAGCAGATACTGAGCCATCTCGCCGCTGAAGCAGGCATACACACAACTGTTCCGGTAGGTGATCTCACTGAAGAACCGTACATCATGGTAGGTGTACTGGTCTTCCTGCCAGTCCACGCTCAGCTTCCCCAGGAGCGCTATGCTTTCCTTCAGCCGGTGCCGGACGAAGTCCTTATTCGTGTCAGTGACGGCGTACCCGGCAAGACGAAGGAACTCCTCAAAGGGAAGTCCCACCCGATAGGAGCCTCTGCTGTCCCCCAGTTTACAGACCAGAATGTCCAGGAGTTTAAGCGTATCAGGTTTCAGCAGGAGACTGTCGGGGGCCCTTTCGGGAATGTGCAGGGCGTAGCCCTTCGGTCTGGCGGCGGCCTGGAACAAGCCGTTCAGCCCGGGGCCTTGGTGCAGTTTCAATGATTCAGTCATATAGCGGTCATCTCCAATCATAATAGCATGTTTTTTATTTGTCAACTGTCAGTGCCTAAAATGTGTATTTCTACGGCATTCGACATATTTTATGCTATAGGGGCTGAAAATATCGGCTTTATACAAACAAAAGTTTTGGATAAAACGAAAAAGTCCCCGCAGAAGGTTTTCAAAGGAATACCTTCTGCGGGGATTCTGAATAGGTGCGTTCCATACGGAAGCTGCTTCTTGGGTGATTCATGTTGCCAGGCACGGCAAAAAATGATATACTACAGGAAACGACAGAGTGACTGGGAGGAATTTGATGATGGCTTCTGAATCTGCCGGAATGTTGGCATCCGGGAAAATAACCCCACAAAAATGCCTCAATATGAAGCACCCATACGAGCATCAGGATGAGGCGATGATGAGCTTGGACAGGATGGAGAAAAAATCCCCATCTTACAGTACCCTCGTCGTACTGCCCACCGGAGGCGGCAAGACCTACACCGCCGCAACCTGGCTCCTGCGGACCGCGCTGGACCGAAAGAAGAAGGTCCTCTGGATGGCGCACCGGCATCTGTTGCTGGATCAGGCAGCAGCGTCATTCCGGCAGTACGCCTATGAGTCTGTTATCCCCCACATTGACTCATTTCAGTACCGGGTCGTTTCCGGGGCCGCAAACCATGACCGTGTGGCGAACATTACACCGGAAGACGACCTCCTGATCATCAGCAAAGACAGCATTGCCCAGCATCCGTCCTGCCTGGATGAGTGGCTGGAGGGAGTGCGGGAACTCTACTGTATCGTGGACGAGGCGCACCACTCCACGGCCAAGTCATACCGTAAAGCGATTGAATACCTGCAGAGCAAGATCCCGGAACTGAAATTGATTGGATTGACTGCGACTCCGTTTCGGAAGGATATCGACGATCCCGGCCTGCTGGGCGAGATATACCGGGACGACATTGTCTACCAGATCGGCCTCAATGCCCTGATTGCCCGGCGCATCCTGGCAACGCCCTATTTCAACGACTGCCCGACGTCTCAGGATTATGGCCAAGAACTTGGCCTGAGGGCGCTGGAGAGCATCCAACGTTCTGATCAGATCCCTGATGAGATCGCCGGGCAGATGGCGAAAAGCGTGGCGCGGAATCAGTGTATCGTGGACGCCTATCTGGCAAACAAAAAGATGTACGGGCAAACCATCGTGTTTGCGATCAATGTGATCCACGCCGTCCAGCTTGCCGGCGCATTTCTTGATGCGGGAATAAAAGCGGATTATATCGTATCTGGTGTGCGTGACTCCTCCACCGGCGCAATCACGAAAACCTCGGAGAACGAGGAGAAGCTGGAGGCGTACCGCCGGGGAGAACTTAAGGTTTTGATCAGTGTCAACATTTTGACGGAGGGGGTAGACCTGCCTTCCACCAAGACAGTCTTTTTGACCCGGCCCACCGTTTCTGCTGTTCTGATGACGCAGATGGTGGGACGCGCCCTGCGCGGCGTAAAGGCGGGCGGAACGTCAGACGCGCACATCGTCTGCTTTATTGATAACTGGGGGAGCCGGATTGCCTGGGTCAACCCGCAATCGCTGTTCCAGGGGCTGCGTGATTCAGAGGACGAGGTGGAGAACCGGGCGAAGAGTACCATCCGCACGATTGCCGTTGCGAAAATTGAGGAATTTGCCCGGATGCTGGATGAATCCGTGGACACAACGGACCTGGAGCGGCTTCCGTTCTGTGAGCGAATCCCGCAGAAGGTGTACTTCATCCGTCTGGAGGAGCAGGGAGAGGATGGCGCCGACATCTTCTATCAGGTGATCGTGTACAATAACTCGGTGGAGGCGTACAACCAGCTGATGGAGGATTTGCCCGTCCTGTTCGATTCCTATGCCGCCACGGAAGAATTTTTGCCGGAGGAACTTTTACAGGAAATGGAGTGGCACTGCTATAACACCTACTTCACCGGGGAAATGGTGCCTCCATATCAGCAGCAGGATGTCATCAACATCCTCAAATATTATGCGCAGTATGGCAAAGCGCCGCGTTCCTACACGTTTGACGAGATCGACCGGGGCAAATTGGACGTGCAGAAGATTGCCCAGCACATCTGGGACAACCGCCTTACCAGGGAGGAGCGCTGGCAGTACGAAAACGCGCTGTGGGAGGATAGCGATGATAACCTGCTCCAGCTCTTTTTCGGGAAGAAGCTCTATTTCCTGCGGCAGATCGATTTGGAGTACGCCAAGCTCGCGTCTCCGGAGCTGTACGCCCCACAGAATACGGTGCGCTATGGGGACAAGGAGCTGGAAGATCTTCCGCTTGCGCAGGTGCGGGATATCGCCCCGGATACGGAGCAGAAGCTGCGTCACGCGGCGTTTGAGAATTTCAAGCGCGAAGATGGACAGTTTCGCTGTGCGAAGTGCGGAACCGTCTACGCGGAAAAGATACGCTTCCATGTGACCCACATTCTTCCGATGGAGCAGGGTGGAAAGAGCGTCCCGGAGAATATGCAGATCATCTGCTATAAGTGTTATGAGGAATATGGAAAGTAAAAAAAGAAACGAAGAACTCTACTATACCGCCCGTGACTTGGCTGTCATCTTTAACAACCTGGCACTGGACTGTCAAAGCGAGGCGGAAATCCTGGGGAATATCTGGGCAAAGGAGCGGGCCTATCTCCGAGAGCCGTACCGCTCAGACAGGCGCAGACTTTATCTGGACACGCTGTACTGGGAGAGCTATTACTACCACAAGGACTCCCTTGACAAAGAACTCAAGACAATCAGTAAGGATTGCCGCGACGTCGGCGGCAGCCTGAAGGAAGAAGACTACATGAGCGATTTTGCAGATGTCGATCTGTTCTTTAAAACCCTCCGTATCCGGCTCTTATATGGGCCGGGTGGAGCATATGTCCGGCTCAAGCGCCGGACGCTGCTCAGCCAGCTCAACGCACAGCGGCTGCGCCCGCAGGTGGCACAGCGCATCCAGACCTGCCTGCGCTTCTACAGGATCGGTATGTTCTCCCGTGGAGAAATCCCCTGCCGGCTGGAAGAGACCAAGCCGGACGACCTGATCGTTCTGCGGATTGTCGCAAAGAAGCCAAGCGTACAAAAAGCCAGACCGGGCAAATGAGCTGTGGTAGTTCATGATGCTTGTTTATTCATAGAGTATTCACTGGATGATGTGCCTGCAGACCGTTTTTGAGACCGGCGGGGGCCTGATTGCAAATAACGTAGGTCTAAAAATTTTTTTATTCTTGCGGATTTCAGATGATCAACTATCTGACCGGTGGGTTTTGATTGGGAAAAGTTGAGAATCTCTCGAAAAGCCCCGGAAAAACTCGATTGCCCAGAACCGCCAAAATTCGATATTTTTTGTCGAAATTGCATGTCGGAACAGTTGTTCTAAACGGTGCAAAAACTACTTGTTTTTGCCATTTTTGATAACTTTCTACAGCCAAACTTTTTTGAGACAAATGTTCTTTTTCGGCTCGCGGATGTGCTCAAAGGCCCTCTTCCCGGCTGAACACACGAAAATTTCAGGCTTTTTGCGGATGTTAAAATACAAGAGAAATTGCCGAAATATGCATAAATATGATTAAATATTCACTTTGGCGTATATATACTCTGGGGGAGGATCTGTATGGAAACGAGGCTCGAAGAAGGTTTCCTCCGCGAAGTTGTCCATTGTTTGCAGCAGGTCCACGGCGGCGATATGGTGGTTTCCGCTGCCAAATGCTGCGTGGACGGACAGGTGTTGACTGGCGTGATTGGGCGGGTTCCCGGGCGGCGCATCGTTCCGGTCGTATACTTGAAAGACATCCCTGCCGGCGTGTCCGCCGAGAAGGCGGCAGACAGCATTGCCCAAAAATTTCACACCATGCTCACCGGCAGACCGGTACAAATGCCGCCAGGCCGTGATGGTCAGGCCGTTCTTGCGGAAGTCATTTTACGGGCAGCCGGCAGGAGAGCTGTCCGCCTGACACAGCGTGATAGCGCTTCTGTCAGTCGGGGCGGGATTGTGGGACTCTTTTACATCCCAAGCCGGGATGCCTATCTCTCAAAAGGCGAGCAGAAGGAACTGGACACCGGCATGGATGAACTGTTTGTCGCTGCCTGCAAAAACACGCTGGCGCAGTTTGGCGTTGTCCTGGCAAATACATCGGAGTTTTCCAGCAGCCTCCCAGCGGATACGATTTTGCAGTCCGAGCCATTCTCCGCCGTGCGCTTCGATCCGCAGAGCCTGTACGTGCTGACCAATGATGCGCCAACAGGCGGCGCGGCCCTCATGTTGATGCCGCCGGTTTTGGAGGAGCTGGGACGCATCGTTGACGGCGACTACCATATTACCCCCATAAACACGCGGGAGGTAATGATTTCCGGCACAACGAGTATGTTTTCTCCGAAGATACTGGCGGCTTTGCTGCGGAACGGCAATCAGGAAACAAAAGGGACTTCCGGGGAAGGCGCCTTGTCTGATTTCGTTTTTCGCTATGATTGCAACGCAAAAAGACTGATAACAATTCAACAATAACGAGAAAAAGGCGGAGACATTTTGCGTGTCTCCGCCTTCATCAATTCTCTATTCCGGGACTTTTCCATCCTCCGCATTGATTTCCGGAGCTTCGTCCTCCTCGTCAGACAAAGACATACAGTATTCCTCCACCAGATTGCCTAGCTCCTGCATATGGTTTCGCTCCGCCTCGGGAGTATTTGCCCTGCTGTCGGCTGTCCCTATTCCGGCTTGGTCGCACAGAGCAGCGAGCTGCTGATACAGACATGTCATGCGCCGGCTCTCTGAAAAGGTGAACGCACCGTCATACTCCCCGCACAGCGTGAGGACCTGGCTTTGCAACTCCATAAACCTGCGGCTGTGGACAGTATCCGAAGCTCTGTCAAATGCCAGCATCCGGCGGAAGAAGTCCGGGATGCCAACGGTATCGTCGGGGGTAGAGCGGTAATGGCTGATTTGGTCTTCAAACTCCCACTGCGTAAGCTTTACCAGGGAATCTGTGTATAACAGATTGATTCCATCAAAGATCCCCTCGGGCTGCCCACTGGAGGCCCAGAGGTACACTGCGCAGGAGCGGAAATACGCATCTATCTCCTCAGTGGTAAGTTGGAGTATTGGCGGTATGCTCCTGCAAAAGCTGCACACACATTCCAAGTATTTGTGATGGATCATGTTTTGGATCATCAGTGCTGTCCCCCCTTTTTATATGATCCTATGATAGCACAGTTTGGGGACAAAAGAAAGTGAATGCTGGGAAAATCGAAAGGGTCCTAAATTGGAGGTCATATTGCCGCATCCTGAGAGACCATCAATGGTTCCCAAGGCGTGGTGGACTTACGGCTTTTGCATCATATCCAGCAACACTGATGTTATATGTGTCCACTCTATAGGGGCCTGAAAATACAACTGTCTAAAATTATGGCCTGTACTTTTTAATTTGTCCTTGACATGGGGGACAGTTCATGTAATGGGTCACTCGGCGAAGAGTTCTTTTCTGCCGGCAGAAAACAGCGGCTAGACATTGCACCTCATCCTGTATGATACAAAAAGTCCAAACGCTTTTCAACCGCGAAGTTGGAAGCTCCCTTTTTTTCTCCACGATCTCTCCCCCTTCAGCTGTATCCACAGTTCAACTATGAGGCCGTATCTTCCCGCCGTAGATCTTCTCCCCCGGCATCCCCCGTGTGTTTTCCCTCTCCACTGGAGGGCCTTCCGGCAAAGAGCAGGCATTTGGTTCAGAAGTCCAAACTTTTCAGGGAAAACGGTGGATTTTGCTGTGTTTTTTCCGTATTTTTGCCATCGTCTTGCCGTACATTTTCCGTACGATTGCCGCCCTTTTTCCATAATCGCTTTGCAGCTCGATTCGGCGGTGCTTGGCGCTTCAGCTCGGAAATCCCAATGCTTTTAAGAAAACAGCGGCTCTTTTCCGTACATTTTCCATACGTTTTCCGTGCTTTTTCTGCCCGCTTGCCATACTTTTTCCGTACGTTACTTGACCGAACAGTGGACCAAGAATATCCAGACAGCTGCTATCTTCCGCGAAACACCTTCTTTCCCTGACTGCGTCCCCAGTCTCCCCCCGTTCCAGCCCCATGACTGGGGAAAAGCACGGGGGATGTCTGGGTACAACTTCCGGAGCATCAAGGATAAAACACTTTCCTGCGAAGGATACCCTTATGGGGAAAAGATTGAGGAGAGGGGAGGATGGTTGGGGACTGCTCAATACTCCCTCCCCACGACCATACTCGCGCCGAATCAGTGTGTTCTATCGAAATATGCTGCTTTTTACAGATTTAGCTCGATGAAACTCCGCATGGCGTAGGATAGTGTCGTGCTTCCTGCTCCCACCTCGCATTCCAGAGGTTAGAGCATATTTCATTTTGAGGTGTGCTATGGCAAAACGCCAGGAGCCTGGGCCGGAAGGTGATTATCATAGATCCGGTGGCCCGCCTCGTCCGGGGAGCCGTTAGGTCGTGATGCTCGCCTCGGTGCCGAATGCGGCTTGTCATTTTTCCGCCGATATGGTATTCTTATCACATATTCAGTCAAAAGGGAGGCCGGCGATATGGCCCAGTCGATTCTTGACGACTTATCCGAGATAAACCAGGCGCTGGGGGACATGGGCCCCGGCGACGGGCGGGCCCGTCCGTACCTCGACAGGTGCGTCGACGGCCTCCTGAACGTCCAAGCCGCGACGGAGGGCGAGCTACGGGACGTGCTCGGCGCGTGCCTGCCCGTCCTCAACCGGCTGGCCGCGCTCCTGCCGGACGGCGACGCGGACGCGCCGTTCTACCGCTCCATCGGGGCCATAATCCGGGGCGACTACCGGAGCTACCTGGCAGAGACGGAGCGCTTCTACGCCGCCAAGAGTGCCGAGGATCCCGGCTGGCTGGATTGGTTCACGGCCGACCGCTACTTCGTCTCCATCGTGGCGTGCCTTCCCGTCCTCGGGAACTGGGACGGCCGGGTCGAAGGGAAAATCATCCGTGCGCACCAGAAATACGCGGCGAGATATTTCCCGAAGTCCGCGTTCGACCTCTACTGCAAGGCCTGGGCGTCCAAAGGCTCGGACCAGCATCGGCTAAGGCTCCTGCAGGACGTGCTTGAAAAGGACCCGCGATGGGCCTGGGCCTGGGCGGAGACGGGGGACATCTGCTATAACCTGAAGAAATGGGATCAGGCCCTGGACGCCTATCGGAAAGCCATGGAGGACGAGCGGACCCACACACCCGCCCTGTTCTTCTGGGCGGCCCTTGCTGCTGACCGCCTCAAAGACGCGGACGCGGCCGCCGAATACTACGGCCGCTGTGCGGAATTGGACCCGGACTACCCGTATGCCCAGAACAACCTGGGCTGGGCGCTGATCCGCCAAAAGCGCCATGCCGAGGCGGAGCCGTACCTCCGGTACGCGCTGGAACACGACGAAAACAAGAGATATGCCGCCCGGAACCTGTTCGACGTCCTGGAGAAGCTGGGGAGGACAGGGGATCTGCTTGCCCTCGTCCAGGGATACCCGGAGCATTTCCGGACGAAATACTACCGGGAACGGGTCGCAAAACTATCTGCAAAGGATGTAAGCGTGGACATGGAAGAACTTCAGAAGCTGTTGGAAAAGACGACGACCAACGAATACGCCGGGACCATCACCGTCTCCCAGGAGCAGAGCGGCATCCGGCTGTACGAGCACCAGAAGCAGGCCGTGCGGGAGCTCGACAAGTGGAAGGGCGCGGGCAGCAGCGGCGCGGGGCTCCTCGTCCTGCCCACCGGCGGCGGCAAAACGCTGACCGCCGCCTACTGGCTGATGAAGAGCGTCCTGGACGGCGGCGGAAAGGTCCTGTGGGTCGCCCACCGGCACGAGCTGCTGAACCAGGCCCTCCGCGCCTTCGAGCGCGTCTGCTACCGGGACCTGTCTCCCAACAGGCAGGAGTACCGCTACCGGATCGTCTCGGGCCAGCACGACAAGTCCGTGCACATCCGGCCGGAGGACGACATCCTGATCGCCAGCAAAGGCAGCCTGGCCCACGACCCGTCCCATATCCGGAAGAAGTGGGTCGAGCCCAACGGGGGCCGCATCTGCATGGTGGTCGATGAGGCCCACCATGCCCCGGCCAGCGAGTACCGGAAGCTGATCGGCGTCCTGCGGGAGTCCGGCGGGGACTTCCGCCTGCTGGGCCTGACGGCCACGCCCTTCCGCACCGTCGAGAAGGAGCAGGGCCTCCTGGGCAAGCTGTTCCCGGACGATATCTTGTTCAAGACGGACCTCCGCACGCTGATCGAGCAGGGCATTCTTTCCAAGCCGATTTTCCGCCCGGTCGATACCGGGATCAAGATGGCCGACTGGTTCCACGCGGAGGACGCCGACACCATCCTGGACAAGATCGTCAACGAGAAGGGCTTCGACTTCGACAGCCCCGGGTCGCTGGGGATGGAGGCCGCGAAGCTCATCGCCGCCCACAGCGAGAGGAACCGGCTGATTGTGGATACCTACATGGCCGACCGGGAGACCTACGGGAAGACGCTGGTGTTCACCATCAACGTGGACATGGCCGTCGCGCTCAACGCCCTGTTCCGGGAACGGGGCGTCCGCTCCGACTACGTCGTGTCCAGCCTGCGCGACAGCGGGACCGGCGCCAGCCGCTCGAAGGAGCAGAACGACGCGGCCATCCGGGCCTTCCGGGACGGCGAGCTGGACGTCCTAGTCAACGTCAACATCCTGACGGAGGGGACCGACCTGCCGCAGGTGCAGACCGTCTTCCTGACGCGCCCCACCAAGTCCACCATCCTGATGACCCAGATGATCGGCCGCGCCCTCCGGGGCGAGAAGGCCGGCGGCACGGAGAAGGCGTACATCGTCAGCTTCGTGGACGACTGGCAGGAGCATATCGCCTGGGTCAACCCGGAGAAACTGTACATCGACCTCAACGCCGACTTCGGCGACCATACGCCCGAAAGCAGGGCGTTCGCCACGCGGCTCGTGTCCATCGCCAAGCTGGAGGAGTTCGCGCGCCTGGCCGACGACAACCTGGACGACGAGGCCGGCGAGCTGTTCCCGTTCCTGGAGCGCGTCCCGGTCGGGCTGTACCAGTTCTCCTACCTGCCGGACGGCGAGGACGAGGGCCGGAACTGCACCGTGCTCGTATACGACTGCATGCAGGAGGCCTACCGGGAGCTGATGGACTGGATGGAGACCGCCGACCTGTCCGACCTGGACGCCGCCGCCGGCCACGTGGACCGGACGCTGTTCGGCGAGCGGGACCGGCTGCTGGGGTACCACGCACGGGACGTGTACGACATCCTGGCGTATTATAGGCAGACCGGCGCGAGGCCCCAGTGGATCCTGATGGAGGAGCGCGCGGAGTACGACGTGGCGCGGCTCGCGAGGCACATCGTGGACAACGACCTGCGGCGCACCGAGACACGCCGGTATATCGAGGACGAGTGGAACCGCGCCAACGGGAAGTGGATGGCGTTCTTCGGGTACCGGAACGAGAATGCCTTCTACCGGGCGGTAGAGCTGGAATGCAGCCGCCTGGAGCGTCCCGTCCCGCCGCCGTCCGCGGCGCCGCTCACGCAGAAAGAGGAAATCCAGGTGCAGGACCTGCCGTTAGAAGAGATTCGCCGCCGCTTCCCCGAGATCGGGGAGAAGCTCCGCGACGCGGTGTTCGCCAGATTCCGGGACGGCGACGGATACTTCTTCAGCGCCGGGAGCGGCTACCGCAGCCGGAACAAGCTGGACTTCCAGGTCGACCATATCAAGCCCATGTCCCAGGGTGGCAAGACCACGCTGGGCAACCTGCAGCTGCTGACCCGGCAGGAGAACGGCGCGAAGGGCGACAGCTGGCAGGGGTGAGCACCTGACGGGTATAAGAATACAGGAGGCACGGGAACACCATCCCGTGCCTCCTGTGCTTGTGCGGTTCCATCCGGCCGCTGCCGTCATAAACTCCAGATCAAATCGTTGAACGCGTCCTCGATTGCTTCGAACACGAAGTCCGCGTTGTCCCACTCGAACGTCTTGCCGAACAGCTCTGCCTTGTACCCTGCCGAACCATCGCAGCCCTCCGCGATGTACTTGTCCAGGGGCAGGTTCGAGAACCCGCTGACGGATTCGGCGAAACGCCTGATGTCCAGGTGGCTGACGGCGACTTCCTCCAGAATGGTCCCGTCGGGGGACGTCTTCCGGCATATTCTCTTGTCGAGGCCGAACCAATGGGTAATGCCGTCGGGATTCCGTTCCCGGAGGCCGCTCCTGTAACTGCAGACGGGGTTGCCCAAAAGCGCCTGCAGGGCCCGGTCCGCCTCGAAGCCGCCCGAATCCCTGTAGGCTTCCGCGAGCCGCCCGAGCTCGTTGCGGTCCCATGGCAGGAACGGTATGGGCTGCACGCCGTACTGCGTCACCATCACGAACAGGAAAAGGACGTTGCTTTGGAGGGCGTACCGCAGGAAGTCCTGCTCGAACTCGGCCCTGAAGGTCATGTCGCGCCACATGTCCGTGATGATCAGGACGGTCTTTTCGACATCCGGCCCAAGCGCCCTGCACGCCTTCCAGCAGTAGGCCTCCGCGCTTTCAAGGAGGGTGCGCTGGTGCGCCTTCGAGCCGCAGGTGAAGCCGATGTAATCTGGGTAGACCTCGCCCTCGGAGGCCGCCAGCGGAAATACGTTGACCTTGTGGCGCGGCCCCGGATAGATCCCCTTCCGAAGTAAGGTCCCGGCACCGACGAGGCCGGCGTCGTCGGATAGCCGCAGAATCTCGTGCAGCTCGCCGGAGCACTCTTCCGACAGGACCCCGTCCAGCTTTTTCACGCAATCCTGCAGCGACCGGCGGTAGCCGTCGCCCAGCATCGCTTTCGTAAACTCCCCGTAATCCATGGATCACTACCTCCGTTCAAATGTCTTCGACCATAAAATCAAGGCGCTTCCTGCTGCCGTCGGCGTCGGGATAAACGTAGTTCCGCATGCCGAGGCATTCCAACAGCTTCTCGATCGTCGGATTCCCCCAATACCGGGCGACGAAGACGAAGTCGTCCACCCAGCCGTCGACCCGGATTGCGCCGAAGGCCGTATTCGCCTTCACGCGTTTCCTTCCCGACCGCTCTTCGAGGACCAGGGCTGCTTTTCCGTCCCGTCCCCATTCCTGTTCTTGAAGCAGCTCCTTCAGCCCGGAGACGAAAAAGCCGTCCACGAAGTCGTAGAAGCAGGTGCAGCACTGGCTCTGCATACCCTTCGGCTCCTTGTCGTAGTACCAATGGAACAGTTCCGCGTTCGTATAGCCGCTGAACTCCCGGCGCAGCGGGCAGCCGTGTGGCTGGCCGGTCCAGAGGGGATCCTTGCCGGCCTTTACCGGGTTCTTGGAATTCTCACTCAGCGTGCAGTTGGGCCAGACGCCGTCGTCCTCCTGTGCTCCGAAGTACCGCAGGCATACCGGAACGCCCGGTGCCTGGCGCTCCTGGACCTGGAGCCAGGCCTCGGAAAGCTCCCTGAGCTGGTCCGGGCCGACGAGCATCCCGCGGAGCCAGCCGTGCTTGATCCCGGCGAGGCGGCCTTTGATCCGTTCGATGGGCTCGTCCTTATGGTTCAGGATGTACTGCCTGATGATAACGTAGGCCAGCGCCCCGAGCGTGCGCCGGTTTCCCTCGGCGGACGTGAAGCCCCAGGCGGTCCCGTCCTTCTGGACGACCGAGTAGCTGTAGCGCCTCATTCCGGTCTGTAGCGAAAGCCTGATTTTGGACATCTCGGCGTCTTCTGCCTGTTCGGCATCGGAGAGGGGCTTCCCGGCTTCCCTGTGCTTGGTCCGGTCCTCGTAATCGGCCAGCACCGAGGCCAGCACGGTACGGAAAAATTGATTGTCCGCCGGGTTCTGCGTCAGGAACGGCGCTTCCGTGCCGTCCAGTTCCCTGCATGCGTCCATCAGGACGTCCTGGTGGTCTTCCCAGAGCTTGCAGCTCCAGGCCTTCTCGTCCTTCCCCACGGCCATGACCGAGGCGGAAGAATCGTCCTGTGTCTTTTTAGTCGGCTCGTCCGCGTTCTGGATGGACTTTCCCAGGCACGAGATGTAGTCCCGCAAGATCTCCCCGGCTGCCGTATCCCGGTAGGCCGCATGACAGGGGGAAATCACGCCGTCCAGCAGGTATTGGTAGTTGAGCAGCAGGAACAGGTGGTCGATGCAGGGGAACGCCTTGTCCTCCGCTTCTGCTGCCGCGTGCCGCTTTATTTCCGCGTTCGTGGCGGGCGACAGGAAGATCGGGACGACGTATCGGAAATCCCGCGTTTCCGCGTCGCCCAGCATGTAGTCCATATAGGCAGCCGTCTGGTTGTCGTTCTCGTCGCTATGGACCTTGTTTTCGATGAAGACCAGCAGGCGGGCCGTGGCGGGCTCTTCCTTTTCCCTGTACTGCACGGTCAGGTCCATGTAGATGTCCGCCCGGCGCTTCCCCTTCAGGATGCGCTCCCTGGAAATCAGGCAGGACGCGACGTGGAAATCGCCGCTCATCAGTCTTTTCATGAGGCCGGACCTCTCAGCGTCCTCTTCCGCCGCGTCCGCGCCGAAGAACAGCAGCCGGTTCCGGGCCGCGTCCCGCTTGGTCTGGCCGTACTTGGACAGGGTCGTATTGGCTTCGTTCAGGTAGGCCTTTCCGTAATTCAGGAACGCGAAACAGACCGTCTCCATAAACCGCTTCAGGGGGAAGTCGTTCATCCCATGGCCGCCGGCGGGGTCCAGCAGCCACGCAAGGAAGCTGCTGTGGGGATTTTCCTGGCGTGACACGCCTAAGATGTCGAACAGGGTCTCCCGGTGGTAGAACTGCTGAAGCAGCTGGTACTCCCTGCTTCCGCGCATATCCAGGTACTTCTTGTAATCATGGTGGTCCGACAGGTTCGTAAAAACACCTCCCAGGTAGGAATGACGCCGGCCACGGGATCCGCGGCTTTGGCCTAAATCTGAAGATATTCCCTGATCTGTTTCCAGTCCCGCATCTGCATCCGCAGCCCCGCGTCCGTACCGGCGCCCTTCCGGTTCCCCGCGCGGTTCATGCAGCCCAAGGTCCCGCAATGCCCCATGCCGAAGAAGCGGACGCCGTCGATATCCGAAACGGTCCTTCCCGCGTCCAGCGCCTGTATGAATTTGCCGGAGTAGGGGAGTGGTTCCCCGTAAGCGGCCAGGGCCGCGTCGAACGTCGCGCCGCCCAGGCAGATGACCGCTTTGGGGCGCAGGATGCCGACGAGCTCCTTGAAAAAAGCCTGGTCTTGGCCCATGGGCGTATCCAGGCTTCCGCTGGCGCTGCCGGTCCGGTAGCCCAGGACCAGGTTCGTGAAGAACAGGCTGCCGTTCCTGCGGTTGAGGTCGATGCCGAACGTCTCCCGAAACAGTTCCATCAGGTTCCGGTCGGTCGGGAACACCCTGTCCACGTCGTAGGGAGGGCCGGCCTTGATCTCCTCCACGGACAGGAGGGCCTTTCCCGCCTTCGGGCGCGGATTGCCCCAGTCCTGGCCGACGAGGAGGATATCCGGGTCCAGGTTGCCCCGTCCCTGCCAATACGTCCAGAGGTTGATCTCGTCCTCGCAGGCGTCGCACCAGGTCAGCTCGGCGGCGCTGCCCTCCGGCGGGTAGGCGTCCCTGGCTTTTTCAATCAGCCAGCGGTAGCGCTCCTGCTTGCTCAGAAGGGGCTTTCCGAAGCTCTTCTGCCATGCGAGGCAGACCCGTTCCGGGTCGCCCGTCCCGTCCGGGTCCAACCTGGCGCGGACGGCCTCGTGGATCAGGAGGTGGTTTCCAGCTCCCAGCCAGAAATGTCCCCACGTAAGCGGCGGGATGGGCTGCGTCTCAAAGGAGGAGGCCCGGTAGGCCCTGCGGAATTCCCCCAGGGACACCTCCCCGTGCAGGTAGTCCATCCGGTAGAGCGCGCCGGCGGCGGTGGAAAACTCGATCGTGCCGGCCTCGCCCATGGCGCCCGGCTCCGCATATGAGAATACGACTATGCCGTCGAAATCAATGTGGTAGAGATTTTTGCGGGTCACGGAGATCGCGTCCACTTCAATTACCCCCTCGTTTGGCCAGGGTGCCCAAAAGCGTGATCCGCTCCGGGGGTATTACATGCCCGTCGGCGTTCAGCGTCCCGGGCGCGATGGCCTTGTTCGTCCCATGGTAGTCGCTCCCGCCGGAAACGAGCAGGCCCCTGTCCCGTGCGATCCCGGCCAGCCGCTCGCAGTCGGCCAGGGGGTATTTGGAGTAGAAGCACTCCAATCCCTCCAGGCCGTAACCGGACAGCTCGTCCAGCATCATCCCGAACTGCTCCGGGCCGACCATCTTCTCGCCCTCCCCGCCCAGGGGATGCGCCCACACGGGAATGCCGCCGGAGGCCAGAATGGCCCTCATGGCAGTCTCCGCCGAAATACGGCTGGAGCCGGTAGGGCAGAGGTTGATCACGTCCCTGATGGCCTCGGCCCGGCTGGCGGCGTAGCCGTACTTCACCATGAGGTTTCCCAGGTGGGGCTTGCCTGCGCTGGGGAGGCGGTGCAAGGCGTCCGTCTCCGCCTCGGGGAAGGTGATGCCACGGTCCCGGAGGAAGTTCAGCCGGAGGTTCAGCTTGCCCTCCCGCAGGGCCGCCCCTTCCCGTATGGCGGCCTGGAAGGCCGGGTGGGACGTGTCGCAGCGGTAGCCCAGGATATGGCACTTCCCGGTATCCATCCGGCAGGAGAACTCGATGCCGGGGACGAACGTCACGCCCTCCGGCAGGCGCCCAGCCAGCTGCTCCGCCCCGGCCACGGTGTCGTGGTCGGTGAGGGCGAAGACTTCGATCCCGGCGGCCTTGGCCTTTTCGGCCAGCCGGAGTGGCGTATCCGTCCCGTCCGACGCCGTGGAGTGCATATGCAGGTCGATTCGGCTGGACATTTCACCGGACCTCCCTCAGTGCGCCGATCAGATCGCCGAACGCCTTGGCTATGATCTGGCAGGGCCGGTCCAGGCTATCGGTCCCCACCGCGAACCATGAAAGCTCGACGCCGGCCACCGTCGCGCGGCAGGAACCGGCATCACACGCCTTCATCGGGTCGGAGTACGACCGGCCCCGCTGGTCCAGGAACTCGCAGACCGTGGCCGCGAATTTCTGTGCGGCCTTCTTCGGGATCGTGAATATCCGCTCCTCCTGTCCACCCTCTCTCATGGTGCATTTCATGGAACGGAAATCAAAGCTGTAATGGTCGTCGTGATAGTACGAACTGCCATACTGCGCCCAGGTTCCGCTGTGGCATTCGTAAGTACAGGGGAAGGACCGCTTCAGGACGCGCATGGCGGACACGCCGGGATGCTCCGATTCGACGCCGTATCCGTTCTCGCGCAGCCGCTCCAGCTCCGCGTGGTTTTTCCCGCAAAACGGTATCCGGGATACGCCGTAGTCGGTCACAAGCAGGAAGATGAACAGGACGTTGTCCTCCAGCGCGTAGCGCAGGAAGGGAAGCTCGAACTTCTGGTGGAACATCGGCCAGTCCCACTTGTCCGTGAAGATCATGACGGTCTTGGGAAGGTCCTTCGGCAGGCATTGCCGTGCCTTTTCGCAATGGTCGCGGGCGACGCCCAGGACCTCGTCGAGCGCGGTATCCCCCGAACATATCCCCAAGAACTCCGGGAACGTCTGCTCGGTCGGTTCGCCGAACGGGTACGTATTGATCGGGGATCCTCTGAACACGCTTGCGTTCCGGCCGTCCGCCGCCTGGGCAAGGCGCTCCGTCAAGGGGAACGCGCCGCCGTCCTCTTCCATGCCGTCCTGCAGGACGTACCAGGGCGCTTCCCGCAGGAGCCCGGAGATCAGCATATCCTCGTCGCGGAGCATGCGGCCCAGGTCGTCCAGCATGTGCCTGTCCCCGTACAGGTCGTTCAATATGTCTCTTCTCACCTTCCGCGCCCCCTATCTGTCCGTCGTGGGGTAGTCCATGAACCGGTTCCAGGCCTTCCGGATGTCCTGGGGCTGGACCGTGTCGTCGAACTCGTACCGCATGGCGCCCATCTCCACCCATGCCTTCGCAGCGGGGTCCGGGGCGTCGAAAGCCAGTTCCCTGTGCTGCTCCACCAGCCGTCTCACGGCAAGGTAGCCGGACGCCTCGCCGAGCGCCTTGCCGGAGGAGCTGAACACGTACAGGCGCGTTCCGTCTTCCATGGTGGTATCCTCCTCACTGCCCCGAGAGCAGCGCCTTCTGCGTCTCCAACAGGGCCAATATCTGATATTTCAGCAGGAACGCCGCATCGTTCCAATCGAGGTAGCGCCGTTTGATCTCCTCCAGCATAGGCAGGACATACGCCTCCGTCTCGGTGATGTACCGCGCCATCCTCTCTTTGGAAAAGCTGGAAGCCATGGTGGACAGGTTGCTGCACCGGTCCAGGCACTTCACCAGCATGGCCGCCTGGTTGCCGGATATGCCGCCGTAATACTCCTCCAGCGCCACCTTCCGGCCGACGGCCAGGAAGCGCCCGGCGTCCTTGGTGAGCAGGGCCACGGCGGTCCTCACCGGGACGGAGAAGGGCAGTTCCCCAGGCTCCGCGTCGCAGTCCTCGCACACGTCATGGAGCAGCGCCACGGCCAGCACCGTATCGTCCCGGATGCCTATGGCGTGGGCGTGGCAGGCCATGGTAAGGGGATGGACCACATAGGGGACGCTCCGGTCTGACCCCCTGGCCGGCTCGCGGGTCTGCCCCTGGTGGCACGAGCGCATGTAGGGCAGCGCCCGGTAGGTCTCGTCCAGCCCCTCCGCCTGGGCGAAGGCTTTCAGCTTGGAGTACATGCGCTCTTCGGAAAACATCCGGTCAGACAGCTGCCACGAGACCGCGATGGGTGCCGCGTCGTCCAGCAGGTCATCCGCAGTCGTCCTCAGCAGCTTCGCCAACTGCGGGATGCGGTCCGAGTCCGGCTGGGTCTTCCCGTTTTCCCACTGGCTGACCGCCTGGACGGTGACGAGGAGCTTGTCCGCAAGCTCCTGCTGGGTCATGCCGAGATCTTCCCGGCGCTGTTTGATCCTGTGTCCTCGCATCGCGTACGCCCCTCCTTTCGACATCAGTGTAGCACGCCGCGCCGCTTTGCGCAATCGAGTATCTCTTAAATTGGGGTAAAGCGCCGCTTGAATGGTCGGCTCGTCAGCGATGGCGGCGGTTACTGCCCATTAGGGTCATTGAAGGCGTCTTGGATTTAATTCGTAACAATCAGGCATCAATTCCATCTGGAAAACTTTTACGTTTGTTCCCTTATAGTGGTCACAAATTTGGCTACGATACTTTTCCGCCGTTTTTGCCCCCAAGTAAACGGCGTTTATGTACGGCAGTATGTTGAATGCGAATCGGCTGATATCAAAAGGCAGCGGATTAAACTGATTAAGCACCTTCTCATGTAATACGCAGCGCCATTCTTCTTCATAAGACCATTTTTCGGATTTGTATAAAGCAGCTTCGTAAATAGCTTGGTTAGCAGCCGCATTGTCTTGGTCCGCAAACGAACCAGGGATGAACTTCCGGCCTTTGGTATACCGCACGGGATGAAGGTGCTGCGCCAGTTTCGAACTGTGGAAATCGTATTCGATGCAGAAGCCCGTATGGTTTTTCGCGTAATGGCTCCACATCAGTATGGAATCCTTTGTTGCCGAAAAACAAGCGACTCTAAACTCTTTTTTAAGTATTTGAAATGTTTGATTTACCGAGTTCATCAAATCGTCAGCGAAATCCGAGGAAAGCGATGTCTGCATTATGGACTCCAGTGCGGCTTTCCAGTCCGTTGCCGTTCTCAACAATTCCTTTTCGCTTTCGGATAAAACCTGCTTTTCTACTAACGTATCTATATACAATTCCCTCGCGGCCTTTTGATTCAAAAAACTATTGTCGACGATCAAATCACTATCATACGGATCGTTAAAGCATTCCGGCGGAGCAGGAGAAATTATACCGTAATACAAGTCTTGCTGCCAGCGGGGTACTTGCTCTCCGCTTGGGGATATTACGAGGGTTTCATTGAACTCCCGATATTTGTATAGTACTGGTATATCCATTTTTACCTCAATTCCGCTAATTTCTGGTACATCCTCATCAGCTCCGCCACGCACTTGCTCTCGGTCATGTCCTTGACGGAAAACCCGTAGGCCAGCATCACGGCCTTGTCGTTCATCTGGTGGGCCTTGCGCAGCTCCGGGGGCATGGTGGTCTCGTCGTAGAGGTGTAGCTACAAATTTCCTTATTCCAACCGCCACACTATTTTCAATCAAAATTTATGTCATCTGCTATATCTTTGACGCGACTATAATGCTGGCTCTTTCGCAAATTCTCTTGTTCCTCTGTTTGCTTCTGTTTATCAAGAATAGTCTGTTCTTCTTTGTTGGCTTCCTCTACACAGAGAATGAGCGTTTCTCTGTGACAATCACGAACTTCCTCAATAGTTGTTCCATTAAGGATTATCTCATCTCCAACTACAGACGCAATTCCAGGCCTATGCATAGTTGTGAACCGTGGAGGATCGTTCCAGTTTCTAATAAATAATTCTCGCCACAATGCGCTTGGATGCCTTGATAATCTAAATGGTATTTTGTAAAGTGCGGAACCGTAAGTTCCGTCCATTCGTGGAAGTGTTACTTGGTCTGTAATAATCCCTAGAATATGAACAGGGCCATCTTCAGCTATGCGTGGCGCTGGCTTGTTCATGCTTTTCGCTATATATAAGGGTGGCTTTTTCTTTTTCCCCCACAATGTAGTGAGTAAATCACTAAAATTTGATTCATATTGTGGGCCATCTTTCAAATCTATACCCAGCTTTCCTAACAGACTGCTTGGCATTGCCGTCTGTATAGATCCTTTGCGAATAACAGGGATGAATTTTCTTTCGTTTCCCTTTGAAAAAAGTTCTCCTGAAATAATGTGACCTTCATATCCTACACCACCTTTGCGGGTATCCGATTTTTCTTTATAAGTTGGTGTACAAATAACCAAAACGTAATCTGCATCTGATATAGCTTGTTCCATAAACTGTGGCAATCTATCGCCCAATGTAAGATCATATTGATCAAGAGTTGCATCTATGCCGTTTTCCAATAACGAATCAGTTAAATGACGCACCCAATCTTTGTGATCTTCACCCTCCCATGAGTAAGAAATAAAAACTTTAGGCATTCTCTTTTACACCTCCACTATCGGATTTGCTGTAGTGTGTCGTATATACAGAAAAGGCAAATCTATTTTCCCACGAATCCTTTTTCCATTTACAGTATAGGCAATCACCTTACACTCGCTTTGCTTGAATAAAGGGTCAGAAATGCAATTCCGGATTACGGGAATCTTCCTAAGAGCATACATAACGTCGAGATATAACTTGTTTGGCTTTTTATAATATTCAGAATAATTGTATTGCAACGCATCAGCATCCTGCTGCATAAGTGTATAAAGCATACTGCTGTTTGGGGCAATTGCGCCATGATCTCCGCTTACATCAAAACACTCAACTAAGCAGTATCCCTGACGCATGATAAATATGTTCTCCAAAAAGCACGCGCTTTTTCCGACATTATAAATTCTTATGCTACATTCAGACGAACTGGTTTTTGTTCTTAACTCTCTTTCTATCAGTTCGTCATTCGGCGTTCCCTCTTCTGCAAAAGCTAGTTGAATCCGGTCCTGATACTTCGTTGTCAGTAGAGTCAAAAACCATCCAAAGAAAGACCCAACAATTACAAAGAAACCGCTCAATATGGCGCTAAAGTTTTCACCTATGACTTCAATTAGTTGTTCCATAAAAGCTCCTAACGTATATTAAAAAGCATTGACTACTTTTCTGATCTTTCCATAAGTCTCTGATACATCCTCATCAGCTCCGCCACACACTTGCTCTCGGTCATGTCCTTGACGGAAAAGCCGTAGGCCAGCATCACGGCCTTGTCGTTCATCTGGTGGGCCTTGCGCAGCTCCG